>Ga0307991_1001468_pt1 | contig 16403 bp, 9 predicted proteins | sample EllFjometagen131_FD_203146 | JGI IMG/M metagenome (GOLD analysis project Ga0307991, IMG submission 203146) | Marine microbial communities from Ellis Fjord, Antarctic Ocean - #131 | ecosystem: Environmental > Aquatic > Marine > Unclassified | place: Southern Ocean | collected 2014-10-08
GGTTAACTTATTAACAAAATTACTGCTAATTAACAAAGAAAAAAAGAACCCAAAAAAGAAAATTTACATCATCATAATTATTTATTAAAATTTAATTTGCAAACCTAAGAGCCTAAGGCGGATTGACACTGTCAGGTGCTACGCACTCTGACAGGTCAGGAATATATAAATAGTACCTGCAAGAAAACAAATAATATTTTCTCATATTGTCATTCCGAATTTATTTCGGAATCTGATTATCAAGTTATTATAGATTCTGAAACAAGTTCAGAATGACAAAAAGTATTGTTTTCGTTCAGATACTAAATATCACAGGCATAAAACCTGACAGAGTTGCCAGACCCCGATACGGTCATTCTTCCCTACGGGGCAGATCTGTAGCGTTTGGTTTTATACGAAATTTTATTATTGACATAACACTAATTTCATTCTCTTTATTTTTTATCTTTATGTTTTGGATTTAAACTTGAAATTCTTTTATCCATTCTTTTGCATTGACAAATGCCTGTATCCAGGGAGTTATCTGGTCGTCATTTCTTTTCTCAGGATAATTAGCCCATTGCCATGGAAAAATTGACCTTTCAAGATGTGGCATCATTGCAAGATGTCTCCCATCTTCTGAACAGACAGCAGCTACGGAATAAGCCGAACCATTTGGATTGCCCGGATATTTATTATAAGCATATTTTACAGGTATACAATATCTTTTTCTATTATAAGGAAGTTTAAATTTCCCTTGTCCGTGAGCTATCCAAGCACCGAGTCGTGAACCTGCTAATGATTTTAGCATTACAGAGTTATTTTTTTGTATAACAACATTTATAAAAGCGGATTCAAACTTGTTAGAGTTATTTTGAAGCATTTTAATTTTTTTCTTATCATTTGGATAAATAAGACCAAGTTCAACCATTAACTGGCAGCCATTACAAACGCCCAAGCTCAAAGTATCATCTCTTTTATAAAAATTGTCAAGAGTTTTTTTAGCTTTTTCATTATACAGGAAAGCACCGGCCCAACCTTTGGCAGAGCCAAGCACATCAGAATTGGAAAATCCTCCGACAAAGACAATAAAATTAATATCTTTTAGTGTTTCTCTTCCTGATATTAAATCAGTCATGTGAACATCTTTAACATCAAAGCCGGCAAGATATAATGAGTAAGCCATCTCTCTATCTCCATTAACTCCTTTTTCTCTTATTATTGCAGCTTTAATACTTCGGTTATCTGTTCCATTCAAATCAATATTATATTGAGATGCTTTGCCTGTAAAATTTTTGTTAAATTTGTATTCTAGTATTTGTTTTTTATAATTATTAAATCTTTTTAGGGCTAATTTATTACCACTTTGTTTTTTATCAAGAAGATAAGATGTCTTATACCATACATCACGTAAAGCGTCAATATCAAAATATTCGTAGCTTGTATATTTTATAATTTTTAAAGTTCTTTTTTCTATTGGTCTGCCAATAACATTATATTTAATACGTTTATTTGATAACATTTTTACAATATATTTTGCATCATTTGTTTGAAACACAATACCCGGATTTTCACTAAACAACAATTTTGTTATGTCTGATTCCTTAATGCCTGATAAATTAATGTCAAGTCCAATATTATTGTCAGCAAAGCACATTTCAAGCAGAGTTACCATTAGTCCGCCAGCAGATATATCGTGTCCTGCAAGTATTTTGTCTTCCATTATCAGATTTTGAATTACATCAAATGTTCTTGCAAAATATTCAGGATCTTTGACATTAGGTGTTTCGTCTCCTATTTTATTCATTATTTGTGAGAAACAGGAACCTCCCAGTTTGTAATTATCGTTTGACAGGTCAATATAAAAGATAGTTGTTTTATCATCATTAATTAATACAGGGCTTACAATTTTTTTTACATTTTCCACTTGTCCACAGGCAGATATAATAACAGTTCCTGGTGCATATACAATATCATCATTTTCATATTTTTGTGTCATAGACAGAGAATCTTTACCTGTTGGTATATTTACGCCAAGTTTACAGGCAAAGTTACTGGCAGCTTCAACAGCTTTATATAGTCGGGCATCTTCTCCTTTATTTTTAGCAGGCCACATCCAGTTGGCACTTAAAGAGATTCCTTTTATGCCATCTTTTATCGGTGCCCATATTATATTAGTAAGAGCTTCGGCAATTGAGAGTATTGAGCCGGAAGCCGGGTCAATCAATCCGCTTACAGGAGCATGTCCTATAGAAGTAGCAATACCTTTTTCACCTTTGTAATCTAATGCTACAGCACCTAAATCGCTTAATGGCAGTTGAACTGTTCCTGTTGTTTGTTGTCTTGCGATTTTTCCTGTAACAGAACGGTCAACTTTATTAGTAAGCCAATCTTTACAGGCAACAGATTCTAATTGTAATATTTTTTTAAGATATTCCTCAAAATCATCTAAATTATAAGTTGGTTTTTCAAATCTGCCGGTAATATTTTCATCAGTAATAACAGTTTTTGGAGGATTACCGAGCATATCTTCTATATTCAAATCAATAGGATTGATATTGGCTTTGTCATCAATAAATTTGAATATTTTATCATCAGTAACTTCACCTACAACATACATAGGCGTTCTTTCTCTTTCAGCAATATTTTTCAGGAGTTTAATATCTTTTTCTTTTATGATAAGTCCCATTCTTTCCTGTGATTCGTTTCCTATTATCTCTTTATCAGATAATGTATTATCTCCGACAGGAAGTTTGTTTATGTTTATTGTTCCGCCTGTTTTTTCTACTAGTTCTGCGAAGCAGTTAAGATGTCCGCCTGCGCCGTGGTCGTGGATAGCAACGACAGGATTTTTTGTATTTTCTGACATTGCACGTATAACATTAAACACTCGTTTTTGCATTTCGGGATTAGACCGTTGGACAGCATTAAGTTCAATAACGTTACTAAATTCTCCTGTAGATACAGATGACACAGCTCCTCCGCCCATTCCGATTCTATAATTATCACCACCAAGCATTACTATTTTATCGCCTTTTTCAGGAATATCTTTTAAGCAATCTCTTTGTTGTGCAAAACCTATTCCTCCTGCCATCATTATCACTTTATCATATCCTATTTTCTTTTTGTTTTCAATATGTTCAAAAGTAAGAACGCTTCCGCATATCAAAGGTTGCCCGAATTTGTTACCAAAGTCGCTTGCTCCGTTAGAAGCTTTTATTAATATTTGTTTTGGCGAATTATAGAGCCATTTTCTAAGTCTTATTTTCTTTTCCCAAGAGCGGTTACGTTCTAATCTTGGATAAGAGGTCATATACACAGCTGTTCCTGCCATAGGTATGCTGGCTTTTCCACCAGCCATTCTGTCTCTTATCTCTCCGCCTGATCCTGTAGCAGCACCATTAAAAGGTTCTACTGTTGTTGGAAAATTATGCGTCTCTGCTTTAAGAGAAATAACACTGGTAATATTTTTTGTTTCAAAAAAATCAGGTTTATCTTGTGATTTAGGAGCAAATTGTTTTATACTGGGTCCCTTTAATAAAGCACAATTATCTTTATATGCAGATACAATTTTGTTGTGATTGACTTTAGAAGTTTTTTTTATCATTTCAAACAAAGAGTTTTCCTCTTCTTTATTATCAATAACAAAAGTCCCGTTAAATATTTTATGTCTGCAATGTTCCGAATTAACTTGCGAAAAGCCAAAGACCTCACTGTCAGTAAGTTTTCTGTTATTTTTTTTACTTATAGATTGTAAATATTTTATTTCTTCTTCATTTAAAGCAAGACCTTGTTGTTTGTTATAAGTATATAAATCGTCAATATATATTACAGGTTCCTGTTTTTTATGTATCTCAAAAATATCCTGTGTCAAATTTTTATAAAGTTGTTGAAGCATTTTGTCATACTTGGCATTTTTGGATTTAACAGCATAGAATTTTTCAATTCTTTTTATTCCTGCAATGCTCATATTTTGTGTAATTTCTACAGCATTTGTACTCCATGGTGTAACCATTTCTTTTTTAGGTCCGATAAAATATCCTTTTATAATATCTTTTTCTGTGAATTTCACACCTTCAAACAGCCAGTTAAGTTTTTGTAAATCCTGCTCATTAAGTTTTTTAGATATATCAACAGCAAAGCAGGTGTTAATATTTTTATAAAATAATATCATTGGAATTAATTTTTTAGTTTTAAGAATTTCCGCAAAAAAAAGTTACAAGTTTCAAGTTGCAAGTTACAAATTACGAATTATGAATTACGAATTACGAATTTTTCTTTTTTCTAATTGTTGTCTGTATGCTTTCTATTATTTTTAATATTTCTTCTATATCTTGCAGTAAATTTTTACTTTCGTTTTTATTTAAATAATTTGTATCTGTTAGTAAACGAATCCAGTAATGAGTTTCTCTTGCTTCTTTGTATGCAATTGTAAGTTTAGCAAAAAAATCTTTTTCTGATTGTCCGACTATCGCTTCCTCTATATTTGCACCAACCGATGTTCCGCAACGCAATAATTGTTTAGATAAAACATATTCCTTTTTCTCATCCACAAGATATTTATACAATTTCACAATTCTAACCGCAAAAGCATAACTCTTTTCCTGTATAACATTCTCGCTTTTCATAATTTCATCTTTATTCGTAATTCGTAATTAATTCATTCGTAATTGATTTTCGTAATTCATAATTCATAATTCATAATTTTTAATCGTCTTTGATTATGAATATTTTATTTAAAAAAAGCAAAAATAACTTTTTACTAACTAATAAGTCCCCAATTTGTTTTATTTTTAAACAGGAATTTAAAATTGTCTGCTATTGGTATATTATCTTTTTTTTGCAGTTCAGGGTCATCATCAAGTAGTTTTTTAGCTGTATTTCTGGCAGTTTTCAATATTTTTTCATCCTGAGCAAGGTTTGCTAATTTCAGATTAAAGATACCACTTTGTTTTGTTCCTTCCATTTCGCCCGGACCTCTTAGTTTAAGGTCTGTCTCAGCTATTTCAAAGCCGTCTGATGTTCTTACCATTGTATTCATTCTTTCTCTGGCATCAGAAGTTAGTTTATAGTCCGTCATTAAGATACAATGAGATTGGTCTGCTCCTCTGCCTACTCTTCCCCGTAACTGGTGTAGCTGTGATAGTCCAAAACGTTCGGCATTTTCAATTATCATCACAGAAGCATTATGTATATCAATGCCTACCTCAATTACAGTAGTTGAGACCAGTATCTGTGTCTCGCCTTTTATAAAACGTTGTATTTCAAAATCCTTATCTCCCTGTTTCATTTTACCATGGAGCATACCAACATTATGTTTCAGTGGAGGAAATTCTCTTACAATATCTTCATATCCATCTTTTAAATTTTTCAGGTCTATTTTTTCCGATTCTTCAATTAGAGGATAAACAACATAAATCTGTCGTCCTTGTTTTATTTGCTCTTTCATAAAACCAAACACTCTAAATCTTTTATTTTCAAATAAATGATATGTTTTTACGAATTTTCTACCCGGTGGTAATTCATCAATAACAGATATGTCAAGGTCGCCATACAGAGTCATTGCAAGAGTTCTTGGTATAGGCGTTGCAGTCATAACCAATATATGAGGATAGATAACATTTTTGGTCCATAATTTAGCTCTTTGAGCTACGCCAAATTTATGTTGTTCGTCAATAACAACAAGACCGAGGTTTTTAAATTTAACTTTATCTTCAATTAATGCGTGTGTTCCTATTAATATTTGCAAATTACCATTAATCAGATTTTCATAAATATTTTTTCTTTGTGAGGTCTTTGTTGAGCCAGTAAATAGGTTAATTTTTATATCAAGTCCATAGAGCATTTGTGTTATAGTTTGAAAGTGCTGATTTGCAAGTACTTCGGTAGGTGCCATTAAGCATGTCTGATAATTATTATCTAATGCCATAAGCATACTCATCAGAGCTACAAGAGTTTTCCCACTTCCAACATCGCCTTGCAACAGGCGATTCATCTGTCTGCCAGAGTCAACATCAATACGAATTTCTCTTATTACTTTTTTTTGTGCATTAGTTAATTTAAAGGGAATATTTTTTTTATAAAATTGATTAAAATAATTACCAACAACAGGAAATTTATGTCCTTGTATTTTTTTTATTCTAATATTTTTTCGTCTTAGTATTTTTAGTTGTAAAAAGAAAAGTTCTTCAAATTTTAATCTTAATATAGATTTTTCCAGCATATAATTATCCTTAGGAAAATGTATATTAACAATGGCTTGTTCTATTGATATAAGATTCAGGGTCTTAATTATTTCGTTTGACAGAGTTTCGTATATATTATCTTGTGCAGATAAAATTAAAGTCCTCATTAGTTTGCTGATTCCTTTACTGTTTAGTCCTTTTGATTTTAATTTTTCCGAAGAGTTGTAAAATGCCTGTAAGTTAGAGTTAATTCCTGCATCTTGTTCTGAGGCAATGTCTATTTCAGGGTGTGGTATATTATATCTTCTATTAAAGATATTGATTTTTCCAAAGACAATGTATTCAACATCAGGATTAATTTTATCTTTAATCCATTTTATTCCGCGAAACCATACTAATTCTATTTTCCCTGTTTCATCTTCCAGATTGGCTGTTAATCTTGCTGATTTGCGTTCTCCTGTTTGATATAAATCTTTTATTTTGCCACGTATTTGGACATAAGAAGAGTTAGCATTTATTTCTTTTATTTTATGAAATTCGCTTCTGTCTATATATCTGAAAGGATAATATGTAATTAAGTCATAAAAGTTAAAAATGTTTAGCTCTTTATTTAAAAGTTCTGCACGTTTAGGTCCAACGTGTTTTAAATATTTAACAGGTGTTTTAAGGAAGCTGTAAGACATTTTAAAAAATTAAAAGATTGAAAAAGTCAATAAAAGTTAAAAATTATCACTAGTGTCCTACTAAATTTAAAAATTTAGGTAAAATCGTTTCTAAATATTATGAGATTCCTCGCTATCACTCGGAATGACAGTGTTATTCAGAGTTTAGGGTGGTGACAAGGACGCGTCCTTGTCACCACTTCCCAACATAATGAAGTTGTCATTCCGAACGGAGTGAGGAATCTACTATTATAAATTCTAATTTCATTTTTAGTCGGACACTAATAAAAAATTATATGTAATTCTAAAATTTACTATTTATATTCAAAAATATAAAAATTTTAGATATTAAAAATAAAGTAAAAAAAAAGCCCCCTTTTTGAGGGAGCTTTTTTTATAAAAAATAATATTTATTAGTATTCCCACAAATCATGTTCGCGAATACGTATATCTTCTGTTATTTTTTCAGATTCAAGAAGAGCATCTAATCCTTGAGCATATTCACTAATTCTTCTGTCATAGACATTTTGTTCTTTGTAGATATAACTTCCAAACAATCTTTTCATAAACAAATCATCAAAACTCATTCTTTTTGCATCGTTATGTCTGTTATATATCTCATTTTTAGCAATGATAGTTCTTGCTTCCGGAAAATATACCCAGAATAAAGGTTTATATCCTCTAAATTCACCGTTTTCACCATAATCCTCAAGGACAGGGCAAACACCTAATATTCTTACATCTAATACAGAGCGTTTTTTATCAAAAAACCAGTCCTCTTTTAATCTTACCTGTTTTACAAGTGAAGGTTCAAAATCCTTAACAATAACAGTATCAAAATAATCGTAAGGAGGTTCTATTCTTTGTAATGTTACAGAGTCCACAGAACTTAATCTTTCAAATAGCTCTTCATAAGTTAATGGAGTTAAAAATTCATCATTTTCTATGTCATAAGGAGTAATAGTTCCTTCTTTTAATCCTAACATTATAACAGACATAAAACTTTTTCTGTCTTTTTGAGGTCTCACCGGATAGTAAAGAGGATGATTAATTTTTTCTCTTAAATCTATAGTTCTCCAAATTCTTTTAGACCACATTACATCAGCTTCTCCTATATAAGGATATGGTATTGGTTCTCTGTTAATAGTATGAATTTTATCATATACACCATCTCTTGGTGGACTATCAAGAACCTGTGAATAAGAAATTTTGTTACATAATATAGAACTTAAAAATAATATTAGAAACAATAATTTTTTCATTTTATATTCCTCCTTAATTTATTTAGATATATCATATCTTTATTATAGAACTGTATTTTATATTATTTTAAGGTTAATTGATGCTAATTTACGGGTAGTTCCATCTGGTCCTTTGGCTTTAATATCTTCAATATATACTTTTTGACCTCTTTTTGTATTTTTTATCATTGATTTTACTTTACTTGATAATCTATTACCTCTTACTTTTGTTTCAATCAAATCACCTCCTATAGTTGTTGTAAAAGAAAAAGAAGTGATTCTAAAGTTCAGGTCAAAGTCAAAGTTTACCATACGGGGTATTATTCCACCTGAAGCCAGTAAAGTGCTTCTGTTTATATTACCACCTTTTTTACCTCCTATAAAAGCAACAGGGTCTGGCACTCTTCTAACACGGAACATTGCAGAGCCCATTGATTTTGTTTTTCCTCCTCCAAAGTCAGCACTAACTCTTATAGTCGCTTTTTTAGAACTTCTTGGCACTCTTACAATCCAATCTGCACCTTTACGTCTTAAAGTGCCACCTGAACAGGAAGGTTTTATTTTATCAGAAGCTACACCAGGAACAGATATAGATACAGGATTGTCAACACCAATATAAAATACATTCATTTTTGTAGCTGATACGGTTACTGACGGTTTTGCCACAATATATTCACTTTTAAAATGGTAAGGTTTTGTTGTGCCATCAGGAGCTACAATATTAATAACACCTGCATATTTATGTTCTCCAAGAGAAGTAGCAGGAATCTCGTATTTAACTACTCCTTCATAAGCAGTATCAATTTTAAAAGCATTTTCATAATCTCCTTTTAACAAAGTATCGGCATTTGTTTTAATTAATACACTAGGTGCTTGTGTTGTGCTATATGCAGCAACAAATATATCTGCTGAATATTTATCTCCCTGTAGTACATAATTGGATACAGGAATAACTTTTGCTCCAATTTTGTCAAATTTAAAGTCCTTTGCACTTATTTTACCTAATAATTCAGTAACTATTGCTGTTTCGGCATTATATATTTCATTAATCATTCTGTTAAGCATTACTATATCAGCAACTACAACAGAACGATAAAAAGTATTCAATTCCCAGCTTTGTACTAGTCCTGCGTGTTCATTGTAAGCATCTTCTGTTAGCATTCCGAGATGAATATCTTTTTTATCTTCAGTGTCTAAAAGATTGAGCATATCTTTTTTATACTGGATTATTCTTTTTTTTATTTCAGTGGCAGCTCCACCTTCAACATTTGAAGAAGGAAGTAATATTTCCATGGGCTTATCATAATCATCTTTTTTCATTTCTGCGTTATTTAGGTCTAATGTATCAGCCATTTTATATTCTTTTGTATTTCTATCAGCATCTGACAGTTTATATGTGCCTCCGGAAAAATCTCCTATTTTTACACCATATTCACAAATTGCAACTATTGATGTTCTAACATCTCTTATATAACTAATCAAATCATAAGAATATTTTTTTGCTTTTAATGCTTTATTATAGAATGGTGTAACTTTTACTTCATCAACTGCCAGTTTTGCTTCAAATTCTGAATATAAAGTTTCGCTTTTTTTTGCATAAATTTCATTTGTAACTACTAAGCCTGCATTAACAGTGGTAAAAGCATTAAGTATCTCTACAGATACATTTAAGGCAAGCAAAGCTGTATAAACTAAATACATCATTGCAATCATTTTTTGTCTCGGGGTCTCTTCACAATTTTTAACAGACATATCAAATTAAATTTTAGTTATAATAATGTTGAAATTTTAAGTTTATTAGTTTTATCTATTAACATTCATTGCTGAAAGCATATTACCATAAACTTTATTGAGGTCAGATATACTTTCAGCTAACATATCTGCAACTTCTTTGTATTTAACTGTACTTTCAACAGATTCGTTAAGATTGGATACAAAATTTTCTATACTTTTCTGCAATTTATTTGTTGTTTGCATTTGGTCATTCGATCCTTGCAGTTGTAATTCATAGGATGCATTTAGAGCAGATAAGTTTTTTGAGATAAGTTGGAGGTTTTCAACATAAGCACTACCATCTATTTTAGAAAAGTCAAGAGCATCAGCAGATTTTGTTAAAGCATCAGCAGATTCTGTATATTTTTCAACAAAATTATTGGCAGAGTTTGTTACTGCTTTAATACTATTGGCATATCCTTCAAATAAGTCAATATTATTATCCAAAGCATTAAATGTTTTCTTATAAGAACCTGATAGTTCATTAGCCGATTCTGAAGCAATTTTAATACTATTAATATAGTCATCGGATGCTCCGGCATTTTTATTTAGGTTGTCAGAAGTTTTCTTATATGAGTTAGATAGTTCACTGACAGATTCAGAAGCTAAATTCAAATTATTGACATAACCATTTGAAGCTACTGCTGCATTAGAAATATCTGACATTTTTTTGGCATTTTCGCCTAAATTTCTCATGCCTTGCCCAAGTGTTTCTATTAAATCGGGTCCTATTTTTGCATCTGCCAGCATTTGATCAAGAGATACAGGTTTTTTTTCTTCCTTTTTTTTCTTTTTACTCACATCTTCAAGACCTGCAAATTCAGGATATACCAAGCTCCAGTCATAATCTACATGTAATGGTTCAAAAGCAGATATAAAAAAGATGATTGCTTCAGTAGTCATTCCTCCAATAAGCAAAACACCTGCTCCCGGATAGTGCTGGATTTTAAACAACGCTCCTAATATTACCAATGAAGCACCCCAGCCATAAAGAAAAGCTGTAAATCTTTGAAATTGGTTGGTCTGTAAAAAAGATAGTATATTCATAATAATTAGATTAATTTAAGTTAATAATTAGATTAATTTATTTAAAAGATTTTTTTTATTTATTTTTTTTCGATTAATATATATTAGAAGAAGCAGGTCCATCACCTTTACTTCGCCCAAGGTAAGTTTGTACACATCTAAATCCTATATAGCATCTTGCTGTATCCTGATATTCAAAATCGCGTGTACTAACCTGCATAAAATATCCTATGTCTTTCCATGAGCCACCTCTGATGACTTTTCTTTTTAGAACAGAAGGATCACTTTCTTTGGCATCATAAGTATAATCCATATTTAAGTCGTGTGCAAAGTTATATGCTGATTCGTCATAAGCATTACTAGTCCATTCAGCAACGTTTCCTGCCATATCATATAATCCAAAATCATTAGGAGCATAGTGGGCTACTACTAAAGTTTGTATTCCGCCATCATCAATATAGTTACCTCTTAGAGGTTTGTAATTACCAAGGAAGCAACCATCACTGTTTCTTATATAAGGTCCGCCCCATGGATATGGACTTAAATTTAATCCTCCGCGTGCAGCCCATTCCCATTCTGATTCGGTAGGTAATCGGAATCTGTTTACTATAGTTTGTCCTTTACCTTTAAGATAACCATTCATTAGTTGTGTCCTCCATATACAAAAAGCTCTTGCTTGTCTCCAGTTAACACCTACTACCGGATAATTATCATAAGCCGGATGCCAAAAATACTGTTCTGTCATAGGTTCATTAAAGGAATAAGTAAAATCGTGTATCCAAGCTAATGTGTCAGGATATACATTAATAATGTCTTTAAGGATGAACACAGATCTGTCTTTTTTTCCTTGAACACGGCTTGATGATTTTGCTGCTGTGTTTAAATCTATCCAGTAATATTCATAATTTAATTTTCTGGTATCTATTTCTTTTATTCTGTAGTATCTTTCATGTTCCGGCAGAAACATTTCTTCTAAAGCAGTTCTTTCATCTTCATCAAGGTCATCCCAATAGATTCTTTCTTTCCAATTGATATATGGCGGGTCAAGTTCTTCTTCATATTTATTTTCCATAATTAAATGGTCTTCATTTTCTTCTCCTAATAATCTGTGAGCTATAGAATCTTTAACCCAAAATACAAATTGTCTGTATTCATTATTTGTAATTTCTGTTTCGTCCATATAAAATGCCTGTAATGTAACTATCTTTGATTGAGCAACTTGTGAGTATGGAACATCTTGGTCGCAGACACCCATATTATATGACCCCGGATGTATAAATAGCATACCAAAAGGGTCGGGTTGGTACCAGGGTTCACGGTCTTGAACACCAGTAAGTTCTCCTGTCCCTGAATATTCACAGCTATATAATAATGGTAATAGAATTAATATTACTAATATGTATAAAAATTTTTTCATAATAACTCCTGTTTTAAAGTTAAAATATTTTTTTTTATAATTGTAAAATACTTTAACGGGATTTTTAATATATTGTTACACAGTTAATATCTTTATTTATAAGAATCTTACATTTTTATAACTTTGAGGTAAGTGTTCTACTTCAATTTTAAAACAATAACCTATCATTATTTCATGGCTACCGCTGCTACGTTTATTAGCTCCTATAGCAGAAGTGGTAATATCATAAGCATATCCAATTTTTAAGTTTTCATACGATCCGCTGGTAAATGGTTTTAAACCTAATAGTACTACAATAGCATCTTGGTTTCTATAAGTAACTCCTCCCCAGAATCTGTTGTTATATTCTAACAAAGTGTTTATATCAAATTGGACCACTGCTCCGTCTGATTTTAGTAATACAGAAGGTATTAGTTTAAAAGAAGGGTTTGGAGGAAGTGTATAGTAATATCCTGCTGTAACATAGTAATGTCTCTTAAGAGTAACATTTGCCAGGTCAGCTCCAAAAGCTGTTTTTGCTTCTGATAATTGAGAAGAGGATATTCCAAAGTATAGTTTATTAGGGATGTTATAGAATGCGCCGAAAGAAAAGTCCGTAATCATAGCTTTTTCTTTACTGCCACTTTGGAGAACATAGTCATTAGCTTCAATAGGTTTAAATTTTTCAAAATCAATTTCTTTATTTAAAAACTTGGCTTGAAGACCTAATCCTAATTTTCCCGGACCTATATGTAAATGATAGGCATAATTTAGTTTTAAGATTGTATTTTTTTCAAATCCAAGTTTATCTTGCAATAGAGTTAAGCCAAGTCCTCCACGTAATAAGCTAACAGGTGCATCTATTGATAGAAGGAATGTTTGAGGGGATCCTTTATTACCATCAGCATCTTTAAATCCCACCCATTGTTGTCTTACTATACCTGTAGCACATATAGCTCCTTTAATTCCCGCATATCCCGGATTTACAGCCATGTTATTGAACATATTATGGCTGATTTGTGGTTCCTGTTGTGCTGATACAATGCCACTAATCATTAAGAATAGTATTAAAATAACATTTTTTTTCATAATTATATATGTTTTATATTCAAAAATTACGGTAAAATAAATAAAAAAAATTTTTATTAACACATATTTATTAATAAATATTTCAAAAAAATAAATTTTGTCAAATTATTATTAGTCAATTTTACTATTGTTCATCTGATTATACCTGAATTTTTTATAAAATGTTTCAGTTAAAAATATTTTTTTTAGTTATTTAGGTGCAAATATAAAAAAGTATTTATAAAAACAATATAAAAATTTTATAAAAATTACATTAATTTTTGATAACCTTTCCACCATCTATCAGGAATCTCTTGTTTACAGGCAGTTTGGTAGTCATTATAAGAACAAGAAATAAGATAATGTCGTTTATATTTTAATTTAAGATTTACAGGGCATGGAATTTCCATCCACCATCTATTACTTTTTTTACTTTTATAGAAAATAATTTCATGTTGATGATTTTTAAAAGTAACGAGATATTTAATATAGTTATCCTTTTCTTTATAAGGGAAATCATTTTTACGATTATAATAGCCATCAATAAAGTACCATATCATTTGAGCCAGGAGATTAGATGTCTGTTCTTGTTTGTCTATATCAGGGTTCATTTCATAGAATCCAATAGAAGTAAGTTTATCACTTATTCCTGCATATCTTACAATCTGACAAGCTTCTTCTCCGTAAAATCCGTTAGCAGATGCATTTTTGTTACCTGGTGCGTCAGATTGTTTTATCGCTGATATATCAAAGCTAAGCATATCGGCATTGCGTATAATTGGTTCTATTTCTTTTATATCAGTTCTGACTATACCAAGGCGATGTGTATCAAAATATAAATTTTTCATTAGTTCTATTGCCTTTGGGTCAACAAAGTAAGTTTGGTATCCAATATTTGTATAATTAAACAGATAATTTGGTTGATGCAAGATAATTTTACTTAGGTATGAATGAGAATCTATTTCCTGTTCTGTTGTGCCTAAATCAAAGCAAGGGTCAACTTGTACTATATTAATTATTTGTCCAAGATTTTCGTAGGCGCGGTAATTTGCATAAGTTAGGTCCTGACTACCTCCAATAATTACAGGTAAAATATTATTTTTTATTAGTTCTGCTATAACAAAACTAACAGCAAAGTAAGTATCCTTAATAGTAAAGCCCTTTTTTATATTACCTATATCAGCTATTTTTATTGAATAATCTCCGGGATAGAGTTTATATAACTTATCTCTTATATATTTAGGAGCTAAAGCACAACCTTTATTATTAACTGCTTTTCTGTCTTCATTAATGCCAATTAATGCAATATCAATGTCTTCAATATCAGGGAATCTGTCTTGTTTGGTATAAGATTTAATGATATCACCTAATCTTTTTGAATTAAGATTGTCATAATGTTCAAAGTTTGATATCTCAACAGGTTCAAGATATGTTGTAATATCCATTTTTTTGTTGTTTAGTTAATTTGTAATTATTCACCTCGTAGGAAATATCCAACGAGATAAAGGTATTAAAACTTTTATTATTATTTAAGTATAAGGGTATATGGTATAGTAGTTGCACTCAGCTCTTATTTCAATATATCTTATTTCCTTATACCTCATATCCCTATCTATTTTTGAAATTGGCAAAAGAAAATCTGATTTAATTAGCATAAGGATTATATTTTAGAACAAAGATAAGTCCTTTTTCTGATATAATCCCCTAACTTTTTTATAGAAGAACAATTTCAATAACCTTGCTTTTTCCTATGCTTCAAGTGTTGTGAATTTTTTTTGTGCTTCTTTATTTCCTTATACCTTATACCTTATACCTTATACCTTATACCTTATACCTTATACCTTATACCTTATACCTTATACCTTATACCTTATACCTTATTTCCTTATACCTTATTTCCTTATACCTTATTTCCTTATACCTTATTTCCTTATACCCTATTTCCCTATACCTGAATAGTTACGTTATTTTTTTTTCTTGTTAAAATTATGTGGAACGGATTTTTTATTATTTGGTGTTTCTTTGGTTATTTTGAGACATTCAGACAGAGTTAGAGTTTTAGGGTCTTTATCTTTTGGTATTTTATAATTTTTTCTTTTAAAGGATATATAAGCACCCCATTTACCATTTAAAATTTTAACATTTTCATTTTCTTCAAATTCTTTTATGATTTTTTTTCTGTTTTTTTCTTTTTTCTCTTCAATTATTTCTATGGCTCTTTGCTCAGATATAGTCATAGGGTCATCATTTTTTGTTAGTGAGTAGAAATTTGATTTATGTTTAACATAAGGTCCAAATCGTCCGATAGCAGCAATAATTTCATTTTCTTCATATTTACCAACAGTGCGAGGTAGTTTGAACAGGTTGAGTGCCTCTTCTGTTGTTATTGTTTCAATGCTTTGTCCTTTTCTTAAACTGGCAAATTTAGGTTTTTTGTCATCTTTATTTTCTCCTATTTGTACAAGAGGTCCAAACCTGCCAATTCTTGCAATAATTTTTTCTCCTGTTTCAGGGTCTTTTCCAAGCAATTTTTCGCCACTAATTTTTTCTGGAATTTTCAGAGTGTCTTCAATTTGTTTATGAAATGGTTTATAAAATTCACTTATAGTTTTGTTCCATATTTTTTTCCCTTGTTCTATTTCATCAAATTCTTTTTCTATACTGGCCGTAAAGTTATAATCAAGGATATTTTTAAAATGTTCAACAAGAAAACTATTTACTACAATTCCTATATCAGTAGGGAATAGTTTGGATTTTTCATATCCGGTATTTTCTGTTTTAATTTCTTCTTTAATTTTATCATTTATTAATGTAATATAGTTATAGCTTCTTGTTATACCTTCTCTTGTTTCATTTACAATATATCCTCTTTTTTGTATTGTAGATATTGTTGGGGCATAAGTTGAAGGTCGTCCAATGCCAAGTTCTTCCATTTTTTTGACAAGAGTAGCTTCTGTATATCTTGGTTGATGTTGAGTAAATTTTTCTATAGCATTTATTTCCTTAGAAATCAGTTTATCTCCTATTGTTACAGGTGGTAGCATTTTATTTTGTATATCATTTCCCGTATTGT
>Ga0307991_1001469_pt1 | contig 16398 bp, 10 predicted proteins | sample EllFjometagen131_FD_203146 | JGI IMG/M metagenome (GOLD analysis project Ga0307991, IMG submission 203146) | Marine microbial communities from Ellis Fjord, Antarctic Ocean - #131 | ecosystem: Environmental > Aquatic > Marine > Unclassified | place: Southern Ocean | collected 2014-10-08
GAGGTTAACTTATTAACAAAATTACTGCTAATTAACAAAGAAAAAAAGAACCCAAAAAAGAAAATTTACATCATCATAATTATTTATTAAAATTTAATTTGCAAACCTAAGAGCCTAAGGCGGATGAGATTGCTTCGCTAAATTCATAAATTTTTGAGAAACATATATCATTAGCCTCGCCTTAAAAGGCGGGGACAAGGATAAAAGTACGATGCCATTTGCGAAATTTTGCAGAGATGTGTGTTGCTTAAATTTATACACTGCTCTGAAGAACGGGGCTAATGATAATAACATATAATTTAATTCACTAATAATTCAAATATTATGATGCTACATATTAATAAAATACATATATTTTTTATTGCATGGTTATTAAGTGCCAATTGCTTGTTTGCACAAAATCTATCACTAACAGATACATTAGCAAATGATATTACTAATGATACATTATTGATAATTACAGGAACAGACGAAACTTTAATATCTAATGTTATAATTACAAATGATAGTTCCGGCACAATACAGGTAAAAGTAAAAAAGATAGAAGATTATATAGTTTCTGGTTCAATAAATACATTTTGTTGGGGACAATGCTTTTCTCCATCTACTTATGTATCACCCAATCCATTAAGTATTAATGGAGGAGAAACCAATGAAAATGATTTTTACGGAGATTATATCCCTAATGGTAATCAGGGAACAAGTATTATAACTTATGTGTTTTTTGATGCAAACAGTCCTGATGATTCTGTGTTTGTAACTGTATTATACCAAGTTAATTTTGATAATATTTTTTACTCTGATATAAATACAGTAAATTCTTTCAATGTTTATCCAAACCCGGCTACTGATTATGTAAACATTTGTTATTACTCAAAAAATAATCATTCATCAGCAAAAATTATTATATATAATGCTTTAGGTTTATTAGTTAAAGAAATACAAATAAATGAAAAACAAAAAATTATTACAGTTTCTGTAAATAATTGGGAATCAGGTATTTATTTTTATACATTAATGGTCGGGAATGATATTACCGCAAAAAAAGTTATTATTAAAGGGGAATTCTAATAATTGGTTTTGTATATGAAAGTGAGCGAAAAATATCAGTATGAGGCGGAGGGTAAAATATTCCACAGCCATAGCCATAGCTATTGTGAGGAAAGATTTTGCCTGACAACGAAATAATGATATTTTGCAGCCACTTGTAATAAAAAGTAATTATTAGAACTCCCCTAAACATTAAACTATAGAAAATAAGCAATAAAAACTATAAACAATATGAAAAAAATATTTATTTTACTATTAATTATCACATTATCATCTTATGTATTTTCACAAAAAAAAGCAAATCATTTACCATCTGTTGATATTAAAACAATAGATGGTAAAACAGTTAATCCTAACACATTTTCAAATGATGGGAAACCTGTTATAATAAGTTTTTGTGCAACATGGTGTCATCCCTGCATTAAAGAACTTAATGCAATAGCAGAGGTCTATGATGACTGGCAGGAAGAAACAGGTGTGAAACTTATAGCTGTTTTTATTGACGACATAAGGAATTCTGCAAAAATTGGTCCTTATGTAAATGGAAAAGCATGGGATTATGATATATATCTTGATGCTAACAATGACTTTAAAAGAGCCATGAATGTAGGTCTTATTCCTCATGTTTTCCTTTTAAATGATAAAATGGAAGTAATTTGGCAACATAATTCTTATTCCGAAGGCGATGAGATTGAACTATATAAGTTAGTAAAAAAAATATCAGAAGGCAAAAATATCAATGACAATACTGATTTGAATAAAAATGAATAACATTTTGAAATACAGAAACTATATAAAATTATATATCGCCTTATTCCTACTATTATCTCCTTTATCTCCTTTTATTATTACAAAAATATATACCCAAAACATAGATAAAGGAGAAGTTCATGGAAATTTTCAGACAGATTGCCAGTATTATGAACCAGATTCTATGATAGGAGCGCCTGATGTGCCTGAAAAATTTCTTATGAATGGTTTTGCTAATATTAATTATACAAATGGCAAATTTTCAGCAGGTATTCGTTATGAAAGTTATTTGAATGCTTTGCAAGGATTTGACCCAAGATATAAAGGCACAGGTATTCCATACAGATATGTCTCATTTACCGGTGATGAGATAGAAATTACAGCAGGAAATTTTTATGAACAGTTTGGTAATGGCTTGCTATTTAGGAGTTATGAGCAAAGAAATTTAGGATATGATAATGCTATTGATGGATTTAGGATAAAATTAAAACCTTATAAAGGAATAACATTAAAAGCTTTGGTGGGCAAACAGCGATTTTTCTTTGATAAAGGACCTGGTATTATAAGAGGAGCTGACGGAGAATTTTATCTTAATGATATTTTTAAAAAACTATCTGATAAAAAGACACAAATTATACTCGGAGCAAGTGCAGTAAGTAAATTTCAGGAAGATATTGACCCTATATATATCTTACCTGAAAATGTTGCTGCTTTTGCAACACGAATAAATATTATTAACGGTAAGATAAACTTTATGACAGAATATGCTTATAAAATTAATGACCCGTCTAGTGTAAATAAATTTATTTATAAGCCAGGCCAAGCATTGTTAGTTAATACCTCATATTCTAAAAAAGGTCTGGGAATATCATTAGGTGCCAAATATGTTGATAATATGGATTTCAGGTCAGATAGAACTGCTACAGGTAATACTTTAAATATAAATTTTATTCCTCCTCTTAACAAACAACATTCCTATGCACTTGCAGCTATGTATCCTTATGCTGTCCAGCCAAATGGAGAAGCTGGCTTTCAGGGGGAAATTGTTTATAATATCAAAAAAAAATCAAAAATAGGTGGTAAATATGGAACAAATATTATCATTAATTATTCTATAGCTAATAATATAGATAAAACAAAATTGCCTGATAGTACTTATATGGGATACGAATCAAATTTTCTTTGCATAGGCAATGAAAAATATTTTCAGGATGTTAATATTGAAATAAATAAAAAAATTAACAAAAAATTCAAATTAATATTATCATATCTAAATATGATTTACAACAAAAATATTATACAGGGATTAGCAGGATACAGAACTATTTATGCAAATGTTGGTATATTGGATTTGACTTATAAAATAAAACCTATGCATGCATTACAATTTGAGTTACAGCATTTGTCAACTAAACAGGATTATGGTGACTGGGCTATGGGAATGATACAATATACTATGGCACCTCACTGGTTTTTTTCTATACTTGACCAATATAATTATGGGAATCCTGATACAAAAAAACAAATACATTATTATAATGTGTCATGTGGATATATAAAAAAAACAACACGTATTGCACTTGGCTATGGGAAACAAAGAAAAGGAATTATTTGTGTTGGCGGTGTTTGCAGAAATGTTCCTGCCTCAAATGGTATAACATTATCAATATCAAGTAGTTTCTGATATTAATTCACTCCGTTAAATAATTTTGCCGTAGGCGAAATTCCCGCTTTGCGGGATTTAACGGGGCAAAAACATAAATAAATGAAAAAAAATCTGATAATAATAAATAATTATAAATCATTTATCATTTATATTTATTTTGTTTTCTTAATATCTGCGTGTGATAAGATAGACGGTCCTTTTGTAGAAAATAATAATATTGCAGATACAATAACTTGTCCTGTCCCTGATTTTCCAATAGATACAATACATGAAAGAATAATTTTATTAGAAAAATTTACCGGACACATGTGTGGAAATTGTCCTGAGTCAGTTCAGATATCTGACTCTTTAAAACAATTATATGAAGACCAACTTATCATTTATTCTGCTCATGTTGGTTATTTTGCCAGTGTGAATGAACCAAATTATACGTATGATTTCAGAAATGAAGTAGCAACTGATATTAGCGAGCATTTTGGTAATGATGCTGCCGGATTACCAAACGGTATGGTTAACAGAAAAGAATTTGGTGCAAGTTTGATTTTAACATGTACTAACTGGGGCAGTGCTATTCAACAAATTATTGATATTCCACCTGATATTGATATAAATATTATAAATGAATATAATGCAACAGACAGGAAACTTTGTACACACATACAAACAATTGTTTTAAACGATATTAACGGAACTTTTAATCTGGTAGTTTATATTACAGAAGATAGCATTGTTAGTTATCAAAAGGACTATGATTCAACACCTGCTGATATTCCTGATTTTGTTCACAGGCATGCTTTACGGGATGCAATAAATGGTACATGGGGAACAACTCTAACAAGCGGAACCATTCATGCCGACACATCTGTAATAAAATCTTATGTTTATCATTTAAATGACAATTGGGATGCAAATCAATGCTCTATTGTCGCTTTTGTATATAATTACGATACAAAAGAGATTTTACAGGTAGCTGAAAAGCATATAATAGATTAAAGATTATTATTTTTATGCAGACAACTTTTGATGCCTGAAGATTACGTATATTTTACTTTATTTCACTTCTACTCTAATACCTTCGGAGTGCGATGCAAATTCAGGGGCATACATACATTGAATTGATGTAATACCATTTGAGAAATTGCCTTTGTGCGTTACCCATAAAGGATATTCAAAAACATAAGTTCCTTTGTTGAGATGACTGAAGAAAAAATTTGTTGAAACATCTTTTGTGCTTTCATAATATCCCAGACCATCCTGATACTTATACTGGCTTATAACATTAAGTGGTTCAAAACATGCGGCTCGCATATCTTTCATATGCACATACTCCATTCTGCGATCTACACGCAACTCAATACGAACTATCACTTTATCACCAACATTTATAACATTATTACTGATTGGCTTAATTACTTTACCGGAACTTGTCTGAACCTCTTTAAAAAGTTGTTTCTCTAACTTTAACGGAGTTTTGTGTGTGGTTATCTTGTCTAACTGTTCAAAATATTGCCAGTATAAAGCTCCCCAACTAACACCCTGGTCTTTTTTAGTAACTTTTACATTTCCCATTTTTGGCTTAATTTCATTACTGCTCCACGATGTTTTAAAATATCCTGTTCCTGCTTCAACTTTAACATCAGGCATCTCTTTAGGATTAATATTAATATCACCCACCATTATTTCTATTGCCGATTCAGTAGCAAGCCAGTCAGTTCCTCTCAGTAACAAGGCATAAACTGCTTCTGTTGTTGCCTTGGTTGTTTTCCAATCCTGAGTTTGTTTTTGTTTCAAAAGCCAAACACGTAAATCATCAGTTACTTTTTTATCTTTAAGTATCTCATCAAAAGCTTCTATGAGCAATGAATGTGTTTCTATGGGTGCCTGATACCAATAATATCCGCTATTATTATCTTTCCAGTACATCCCCATTTCTTCTGATGTCTGTGCAATTTCTTTCAATGATTTGATAATATCCACAGGAGTATTTTTATCCTCATAACGATTCAATCCAAGAGCGAGCATTCCCTGCATATATCTGTTTTTGTTTATCCAGTATTTTGCTGCCTGTGCTTTAAAATAATTAAATGCCTCTTTTGATTGTGAAGGTATTGATATGTCTATAAAATAACTTCTTGCATACAGATATTGTATTTGATAATTGCTGATATGGTCTTTTTTCATTTCGTCTTTGTCATAATGTTTTTTTATCCATTCATAATCTTTTCTTATTTCATTATCAAGATAAGATATTCCTTTTGTAACCATTTGCCATATTTTATAATCGTTTCTGATATCTTTTACTCCAAGATGTTCAAGATGACCAAAACCTGTAATAATATGTTGAGTAATGTATCTATCGTCAGGCCCGCCTTTAAACCAAACCCAGCCGCCGTTTGATGCCTGTAGCTTACCAAGTTTTCGTTTGGCACTATTAAGGTTATTTGCCATATTATTTAGGTCAAATAGTAATCCAACACGACGTTTTCTTTGACTTTCATCCTGTGCATCCAATACCCAGGGAGTTTCTTCAAGCATTAATGATTTTAGTTCCTGATTTTTTTCAAGATTAGATAATAATGCTTTTGATTTGGGAGTATTTTTCCATGAATCAAATACTTTTTTTATTTTAGGTGATGAATTTGCAATATGTGATGCAATACTATTGCCGTAATATCTGCTAAACACCTGCTCAGCACATTCGTAAGGATATTCAATAATATAAGGCAATGCCTGTATAGCATACCATGCAGGATTAGCAGTAAATTCAAGGGTTAATTTATGATTTTTTAAAGTTTTTGATTTGCCTGAATTTATCAGTTTAAGAAATTTAAACTCCTTTGTCTCATTGCCTCTGACAGGCATAGGCATTGTTTCTGTTACCAGCATCCTGTTGGTCAGCACAGGAATCGTATTTTCCTCGCCATCAGAAAACTTGGAGGTCTGTGCAGTAAATCTGTAAGTAACTGCCTGCACGCCTTCAGTTACTTTAATTGTCCAGTTGATATTAGTGCTTTGCTCTGCTTTAACAGTAAATGCTTTGACAGAATTATTATTTTTGAATTTAACATCAACAGGTTTCATTGTCAGTGCGTCAAACAAAAACAGTTGTGCCTTGCCTGACAAGTCATTTTTACTGATATTTGAAACTTTTGCAGATAATGTCATTACATCATTTTCTCTCATAAATCGTGGAACGTTTGGCATCACCATAAGTTCTTTCTGGGTTATAAGTTCATTGTCAATCAGACCAAACTTTAAATCTTTTGTATGAGCAAAGCCAAGCATTTTCCATTTTGTTAATGCTTCGGGCACAGTAAACTTAATTATTATTTCACCTTGCTCATTAGTTTCAAGTTGTGGGAAAAAGAAAGCTGTTTCACTAAAATTTTTTCTTACTTTAACAGGCATAAACATTTTGCCATTCTCCTCGCCTGAAAAACCACCTGTTGCTGTCTGTGCGACTGCTTTGCCTTGTGGCAACTTAGATACAGTAGTTTCTGCGTCCTTCTCACATGCTGCTAAGGTTGTTATATCACTACTTTTATATTTACTGCGTTTATCAGAAATGTCTCCTCTACCTCCTGTTTCTTCTAGCGCATACGAATAAAATCCTCCTATATTTCTTTCAGTATAATCCAAATCATAATAATACCTACCATAATTGAAGCCAAACCAGTTTAACCGGTCATAGTAACGATATTGAAAAGAATTATATGTATTCCAATCATTTTGTAATAAATATGAAGTTACAGATGTGAATGCCCCGGATCCATACCAGTTCATAGAAGAATGATATGTTTTGTAAATATCAAAGTGCCAATTGTTTGGACTAAATGCATCAAGAGAAGCATCATAAAGAGTTGCCAGCATTTCGGCAGCTACCTTTTCTCCTTTAGGTCCTTTTATCTTAATTCGCCATTCTTCTTTTTGTCCCGGATATAATTTGTTTCTGAAAGTTTCAAAAGTAATATCAAGTTCTTTATTTGAGTATGGTACTTTTATTAACTCGTTATACTCATAGCTTCTGTTGTGTTTTACCATTACAAAATGAACAGCAAAGTTTCCTCTGTGTTTTTCTTCAACAGGTATTTCAATAAGCTTTTGCTCATTGTTAAGTGTGAACCATTCTTTGTAAATTATCTTTTCTTTATGCTCTATCTCAAAAATTACCTTTACATCTTTATCTGCACTGCCAATTAAAAACTGTGCTTTTTCTCCCGGCTCACATTTTCTTTTTACAGGTGTAAACCACGATATTTTATTTACAGCTACTTTTGTATCTGTTGGGTTATAAAGTGTAAAATAATATTGATATTCAATATCTTCGCCATAAATATCTTTTGACTTTATTTCTATTAGATATTTTCCTTGTGCCCAAGTGCTGATATTGTTTAATTTTATCTTATTTTTCTTTTTATTTTTTATATCAAAAGTTTTTTCAAATACTTTTTTCTCTTTTTTCAGCTTGGAAACATTGTCTTCGTCAGAATACATGCAATAAGGAAAAGTTTTATAATATTCGTCTTTTTTTATGCTTTTAATATCAGGTTCAGACCAAAGTCGCTTATTATAAAGTTTTATGTTTTTTTTAAGTTTATATATTACAATATTTCCTTTTGCAGGAATAAATTCACCACCAAGATTGGTTGTGTTTAATTCAAATTGTTTGATTTTTTTATTGTTTACTTTGTCTTTCAAGTCCGTATTTATCAGTAATGCAGTATATCCTACATTAACACTTTGTGTAGAGCTATGTGTTTCACCGTTTATATCAGTAACATCAGCAGTAATTGTGTAAATAAACGAAGGTTTCCATTCTCTGTTAACAGAAAGGTCAGGGACAGCTTTAAACTCAATTTCAAACTCACCTTTTTCATTAGTAGTAGTTGTACCATAATTTATTACAGTTTCTTCAGAAGTTGGATAATACCAACTCCACCAATACCAGCGATATGGGAAATATGCACTTCGCTTTACTTCGTATTTTACATCTGCACCATCAATATTAGAACCTGCATAAGCTTTTGCCAAACCTTTAGCAGTAACTTTTTCATTAAGTTTATAGCTTCCTTCCACTGGCTCAAAAGTTACTTCAAATTTTGGTCTTTTATATTCCTCAACAGAAAAATACTTATAACCATACACATTTGATATTTGCATTTGTCCTGTTAATACTCCCTGTGGTATTGTAAATGTGCCACTTATTGTTCCATATTCGTTAGATGTAAGTTTTATATCTCCCTGTTTTTGATAATTTACATCATACAGACATATTGTTGAGGTATAATTCGGAAGTATTTTATAGTGTTCTCCTTCTTTTTCCATAACTATTCCTTTGAAATAGATTGTTTGCCCGGGTCTGTATATTCCCCTGTCTGTAAAAAAGTGAGTAACAACATATTTTCGTTCATTGTACTTATATGGTTTGTATATGTAAAACTGCTCGTTTGTAAATAACTTATCTTTAGCTTTAATAAATTCAATATCAAAGTTCACACCATATTTAGATTTTGGTGATACATGAAAATATCCATCTTTATTACTATTATAAGTTCCGGATCTTACCATTTTATATTTTTTGGAAGTGTAGTCATATTTTTCTTTCCACAATATTGCAGCAACACCTGATAATGGTTCTCCTGTTTCTCTGTTAAATACATAAAAGTCATAAGCATTATTAATATCTTTACGGCTTGTGTATGCAATATTTGTAATTTGAGTAAAACCGTATGCTATAGCATTCTTTTTAGGTGAAAAATCTTTTTTTGGACTTGCCAATACAAGATAATAACCAAACTCTAATTCAGGAAATTTTTTCTCAACATTATGTATTTGATAATCACCATGGTTTTTAAGATCTTTGTCCCATTCTTTAACAGGTTTTAATTTTGATAAATATTTAAACAGGTCATCACCGTATAAGTTTTTAATATTGTTATAATATATTTTTTTTGAGGTTTTTATTAATCTGAAATATAATTTATCTGTATTTTTATACGATATATACATTAAACACGGTTTCCCCGGTTGATTGAATGCTTCAATATTAAAATTTACTGATTTTTCTGTGATTTGCTGTTGCAGAACTTTACAATAACCTGCTCCTGTTGATTTTGGAAAACGTTTAATAGCTTCTTCAGAATAATCGTAAGATTTTTTCAGAAACCATTTGTTATCATTGGATATTAAAGGTTGATATTTTAATCCACGTGCCTGATATTGCAGAGCTATTTGATAAGATATTTCAACAGATATTGGCTTATCAATATGTTTTTTTTCCAATGCTTTAAGTGCATAAAAATACAAAGTATCTTTTTCAGGATGCACAGAAATTTGGTGTGCAAATGATAATCTCTTCATATCAACATCAATAAAGGCATCCAAATTATCATCTTTGCTATGAAATAGTAATAAGTCCTGTAATATTTTTATTGCATAATATTTTAAAGACATAGTATCGTTACATTCAATTCTAAATTTGATAAATTCTTTTGCAGGATTGAAGTATTCTTTTTTATCAATTTTAAAATTGTTTGCAGGTTTTGTTATTTCCGATTCTGAGTTCATCATAAAGTTAACTGCTCTGTGTGCAAGAAAATCGTATAGTGTTGGACGAAAATGTTTTGATCCGGAATCTTTGGTGAGTATGTCGTCATATAATCCAAGTTTGGTTCTTTTTAAACTGTCAGCATTTTGTAGTGATAATTTAAAATGTTTTGCTGACTGGGCAATAATATGTTTAATATCCCACGTGTTTATATCTTCAGATAAAAATCCAGATGTTTCAGTGCGATTGTAAAATTTCCATCTGTTTGCCTGATAAAATGACCAGTAAACATCGGCAAGTAATGAATGTAATACAGGTTTAAGCGGAAAATATGACGAATCAATTTCTGCTTTCATTTCATTCACAATTTTTTGGTATGGATTTTCTTCAAGAGAGATTTTATATTTTTGTTTATATATTATTGATTTTATTATCTGTGAGTAGTTTGTATCCTGTTTTGCTTTTTTATAAATAGATTCCACAATCATAAGTGCTGATTTTGGCAGATTCTTTTTTTCAAATTCATCCACTTTTTTCCATACATCTTCGTATGTGCTACCTTTTTTGAATACCAAAGGAGAATTGTCTGTAAAATTATTTTTCTTATTAATAATTATTGCACTTGCTGTTATTATTATGCACAGTGTCAATACAATGAATATGATTTTTTTTGTTTTCATTTGTTTATACCGTTGGATAACATCCTACGGCATTTATATTTTTGTAATTGATTGATATTTAGTTATTTATATTGTTGGGTTAACCCCATAGGTAATTTTACCAACGAGGTTAATATCTTATAGCATTTATATTTTGATATTGTTAATTAAGTGTAGTTTATTATTGTTGGAAAATTGCAATGATTATTTTTTTCTTTTTTCAAAAAATTTCATAACTGAATTATAGCAAAAATTAGACCAAATTAATTTAATCTACCTAAGGCGGATTTATTTTATAAAGATATATTTTTTTATATAATTATAGTAAAATTATTATTTAAATCAACTTTTGTCCTGTCATCTCTTTTGGAATATCTATGTTCATAAGAGTTAAAATAGTTGGTGCTACATCAGCTAATTTTCCGTTTTTAATATTTTTATAATCTCTATCAATCAAAATGCAAGGCACAAGGTTTGTTGTATGTGCAGTATTTGGTGTGCCATCATCATTAATTGCAAACTCAGCGTTACCGTGGTCAGCAATGATTACAACAGAATAATTATTGGCGACAGCAGCTTCAGAGACCTTTTTTACACACTTGTCAACAGTTTGAACAGCTTCAACAATTGCATCATATACTCCTGTATGACCTACCATATCAGCATTTGCAAAATTAAGACAAATAAAATCTGCTTCATCTTTATTTAATTCTCTGATTATTGCATCTTTAACCTTAAAAGCACTCATTGAAGGTTTTAAATCATAGGTTGACACTTTGGGGGAAGGAATAAGAATTCTTTTTTCTCCATTAAATTTATCTTCCCGTCCACCTGAAAAGAAAAATGTAACATGAGCATATTTTTCGGTCTCTGCTATACGAATTTGTTTTTTGCCTGCTTTGGAAATAACCTCTCCAATAGTATTTTTTAAGTTTTCTTTTTCAAAAATTAAATGAATATTTTTAAATACTTCATAATATATTGTCATAGTAACATAAAAAAGATTAGATATGGCCTTCATATCATAATCAGGCATATCTTTTTGAGAAAGCACACTTGTTATTTGTCTCATTCTGTCAGAACGAAAGTTAAAGCAAATAACAACATCGCCCTGTTTTATTGTCCCAACAGGACTTCCGTCTTTGTCAAGCATTACAACGGGTTTGATAAATTCATCTGTAATTCCTTCATTATATGACTCTTTGATTGCCTTTAAAATATCAGTTGTTTGTTTCCCTTTGCCATAAATAAACATATCATAAGCTTGTTTAATTCTGTCCCATCTTTTATCTCTGTCCATTGCATAATATCTTCCAACGAGTGATGCTATTCTTCCCGATGAGGTTTTTAAATGCTCTTGTAAATGTTTTATAAATCCCAGTCCGCTTTGTGGGTCAGTATCTCTTCCATCTGTAATAGTATGAATATATACATTGTCTAATCCGGCATCTTTCGTCATATCACAAAGTTTCATCAAATGTTTTACAGAAGAATGTATTCCTCCATCAGAAACGAGTCCTAAAAAATGAACAGATTTATTATTTTCTTTTGCATATTTAAATGCTTTGTTCAGAGTGTGATTATATTCAATTGATTTATCTTTAATAGCATTATCTATTTTTACCAAATCCTGAGATACAATTCTTCCTGCTCCAATATTCAGATGTCCAACTTCAGAATTTCCCATTTGTCCTTCCGGCAATCCGACATTTTTACCGGAAGCTATTAAATGAGAATGTGGATAGTTTTTATATAAACTATCAACAAAAGGTGTGTTAGCATTATAAATAGCATCTGATTTGGACTTATCACCTTGTCCCCATCCATCCATAATTATCAAAACAACTTTTTTCATATTATATTTTTTTTGCAAAAATAATGAAGAACATTCCCATTATTTTTAATTGATTTTTGCTACATTTATTAATTGAATTTACAAATGTATAAAAATTATCACTAGTGTCCGACTAAAAATAAAATTAGAACTTATAATAGTAGATTCCTCTCCGCCTAAAGCGGATCGGAATGACAACTTCGTTATGTTGAGAAGGTTGGGGTAAGGACGCGTTTTACGTGTCCTTACCCCAACCCTGAACTCTAAATAATACTGTCATTCCGAGTGATAGCGAGGAATCTCATAATATTTAGAAACGACTTTATCTGAATTTTTAAATTTAGTCGGACACCAGTGAAAAATAATTATTATTTTTTCCTAATTAATTAAACCTTTTTATTAAATTTATGTCTAAATTAGAAAATAAAAATAATTTATTAACTAAAAAAATTTTAAACATGAAAAAATTACATTTAAAATCAGTAATGATATTATTAATATCAATACTATTTCTGAGTACAAGTTGTAACAGCAAAGATAATGAAAGGCAACATCAATGTTGTAAAAAAATTCATGAAAGCATCCACAAACGTTATAAAAAAATTCATGAAGGCAATCACCAAGATTGTAAAGTCATTCCAAACTTAACTGATGAGCAAAAATCTAAAATCAAAGAGATAAAGCTATCTAATATGAAAAAGATGCTTGCTTTAAAAAATCAACTTAATGAAAAAACAGCACATCTCAAAACATTAACAACAGCAGAAAACGTTGATATGAAAGTTGTAAACAAAACCATTGATGAGATAGGCAGTATAAAAATTCAAATGATGAAAAACCGTGTAGCATATCGGCAAGAAGTTCGTAAACTCTTAACTGATGAACAAAGATTATATTTTGATAGTAGAGCAATGAACAGAACTAAATGCAATCATCAAAAAAGTTATCAGCATAAAAAAGCAATGAATAAAACTGAATATGATCATCAAAAAGGTTGTCAGCATAGTAAAGCAATGAATAAAACAGAATGCAATCATCAAAAAGCTATCCAGCATAGGGATGAATAAAAAACAGAAGAGAAATAGATAAATATTATATAGGAATGGCATATTTTAAAGATATGCCATTTTTATTTTGATATTAAGGTGCGAATGAATGTTTTATTTCTTTTATTTTATTAATAACTTTATATTTTCGCTGATTATTTATTTTAAATCCTATTAAAGCATCTCCATCATATTTATAAGGAGGCTGTTCTTGTTTTATATTATCAACAGATGAAACAATTTTTCCTTGTTTATCAATCTTAGTATAATTACTCACAAAAAAATAAATAGTATCATTTTCTGCAAATCCATCTTCGCTGGTAAGAGACAATTTTTTGCTCGGACTTATCAAATAAAAATCTTTTCCTATCCATAGTTTATCAATTTTTAATTTATCAGATGACTGTCTGGCTATAATTATAAATTTATAATCAAGTTTTGTGTTAGTATAAGAATGTTCAACATTTTTTGAGCATTTCTCAAAAGTTGCTTTTATAACCTCAAAATCAGGATGTTGAGATGGTCCTAAAAGGACAAAAAATATAAAAAGAAAGTATTTCATAATTAAATAATGTTTTTAAATTATTTTTTTACAAAGATATTAAAAAACAAGATGTTGCAACTCCTTGTTTTTATCTGTCATCCTGTTATTAACAAATTAAATGCCAATAAGTTTTTATTATTCAATCAACAAATAAAGCTGAAACAATTTTATTTTTCCTGTATATCTGTTCCGTTAAGGATAGCTTTATATGTAGTTGTATCATTTAATATCTCTATTGCTTTTTTTATTTCATCGTCATCAAAAAAGGAAGCTTCTATTCTTCCTTTTTGAAAATAATATCGTGATACAATCTCTGATTTTAATAACATTTTTATCTCTTCACTAAATTTATTAAGGTCTTCTTTTTTATTATGAATCAATTTATCTTTTAAATTCTGATATTCATCTTTTATATCATCAAAATATTTTTCTTTTTCAGTTACTTTTTTTAGTTCTTCAAGTTTTTTTTCGCTTATAGTAGTATAATCATAATCTTTATCAGATAAAAAGGATAAAAAATCATTATAGATAGTATTGGTAATTTGAAATTTTTTAGCTGTGTCTATACTTGGATTTTTTATTTTAAATTTTGTAGCATAGTCAAAAATAATATGTTTATAAGCTAAACTTTTTGTGATATTAGCATATTGTTTAGTTTTTACAACAATATCAGGTTCTATGCCTCCTTTACTATAAACAGTTCGTCCATTATTTGTCTTAAAGACATTTTTTAGAGAATCAGGAATTTTTTCACTTTTTCCATTTTTATCTTTATGTGAATAATCAATAGCTTGAATACATCTGCCACTTGGTATATAATATTTTGCAACAGTTATTTTTAATTTATTATTATAACTTAAAGGCATTACACTTTGCACCAGTCCTTTTCCAAAAGTTTTTTGTCCTATAATTACGGCTCTGTCTAAATCCTGCATTGCACCTGTAACGATTTCTGAAGCAGAGGCACTGCCTTTATCAACTAATATAACCAATGGTATATTTAAATCAACAGGGTCATAAATAGTTTTATAGGAATGGTTTTTCCCTTTTAATTTTCCTTTTGTCTGGACTATTAAACGTCCTTTTTTTATAAATATATTTGAAATATTAACAGATTCATTTAGCAGACCTCCGCCATTACCTCTCAAATCAAATATCAAAGCTTGAACATTATTATTTTTTTTTAATTTTAAAAATGCCTCTTTTACTTCTTGCGCGGCATTAATAGTAAATCCTGATAATTTTATATAAGCAATATCATTATTTAGCATTCCGGAATAAGGAATATTATTAATTTTAATCTCTTCTCTTGTAAGAGCTTTTTCAATAGGCTTAAGTTCTCCTTGTCTTTTTATAGTAATTTTTACATTTGTTTCTGGTTGTCCTTTTAAAATTTTGCTAATATCACTTGTGGATTTCCCTTTAGCAGATTTACCATCAATTTTTAAAATAATATCTCCTGCTCTTAAATCTGATTTTTGAGCAGGAAAGCCATAATAAGGTTCTGAAATAACAATATAATCATCTTTTTTATGAATTAATGCTCCTATGCCGCCATATTGCCCTGTTGTCATAAACTTATAATCTTCCAATTTAGATTCAGAGATAAAATTTGTGTAAGGGTCTAAGGATTTTAACATTGCATTAATACCTGTTTCCATCAACTCTCCGGGATTAATTTCATCTACATAATTATAGTTTAACTCTTTAAAAAGTGTAACAAAAACATCTAAATCTTTTGAAATTTCAAAATCATTATCAATAAAGCCATAGCCGATTATTGACATTAATACAGCAAAAGATACTATTATCAGTAACTTTATTTTCTTTTTTGCAGGTCTAAAATATTTCATTAAAAAAAATATATAAATAAGTTTAATATAAAGATTTATTTTTTTTATGGTACAGGGTCATATCCTTTTCCGCCCCAAGGATTACAAGACAAAAATCTTTTTAAAGCCAGATATGTTCCTTTGAATGGTCCATATTTTTTTATTGCTTCAATACCATACTGTGAGCATGTTGGCGTATATCTGCAAGAAGAAAGAGTGAACGGAGAAATTGCCGATTGATAAAAACGTATTAAAAAAATAAAAAATTTAGATAATATTCTTTTCATAGTTTCAAGTTTCAAGTTTCAAGTTGCAGGTTACAAGTTACAAATTACGAATTATGAATTATGAATTACGAATTTTTCTTTTTTCTAATTGTTGTTTGTATGCTTCCTATTATTTTTAATATTTCTTCTATATCTTGCAGTAAACTTTTACTTTCGTTTTTATTTAAATAATTTGTATCTGTT
>Ga0307991_1001471_pt1 | contig 16384 bp, 12 predicted proteins | sample EllFjometagen131_FD_203146 | JGI IMG/M metagenome (GOLD analysis project Ga0307991, IMG submission 203146) | Marine microbial communities from Ellis Fjord, Antarctic Ocean - #131 | ecosystem: Environmental > Aquatic > Marine > Unclassified | place: Southern Ocean | collected 2014-10-08
GGGTCATGAAAACCTATAATTTTAAATTGCCCGCCAAACAGGTCAAAAAAATGACTGTGGGCCTTACATACCAAGCATTGAAGAAAGGACTGGTCAATTCCGCAATGGGGTTTGCCACCGACGGCAGAATCGCAGCCTTTGGCTTTGTTAATCTTGTGGATGACAAGTTCTTTTTCCCTGTCTACAATCCCGTACCGGTCGTTCGCAAGGAAATTCTTGATAAGTACCCAGAAATCAACAGCATATTAAAACCGATCGCGGATAACCTGACCACGGAAGAGATGCAGCAGTTGAACAAGGCCGTGGATGTAGACCACAGACCGGTTCACGATGTGGCCATGGATTGGCTGAAGAGCAAAAATCTGATCAAATAGAATCGACGAAGGGGGAACGGCTGAGCCGTTCCCCCTTCATTTTCATTCCCTTCGAGATTACCCGAGCGAGGTTGCCCCCGCCAGCAGTATCTAGATAAGCATCCCGCCATCACAGGTGATGCAGGCCCCCGTGGTGTAGGACGATGCGTTGGAGACGAGATACAGGACCGCGCCCGCCATCTCCATGGGAACCGCGTGCCGGTTCAGCGGAACCTTCTCCACCGCGAGTTTGTAGATGTCGTCGTTTGTGAAGAGCGCCGAGGCAAACTTGGTCTCGGTGAGCCCCGGGAGGAGGGCATTGACCCTGATATTCGCGCCCGCGAGTTCCTGGGCGTAGGCCTTTGTCATGCTGATCAGCGCGGCCTTGGTGATGGAATAGATCCCCTGAAAGGGCGCCGGACTGATCCCGTTCACCGATGCCACGTTCACAATCGCCCCGCCACCGCCTTCGGTCATGAGTCTCGCCGCGTGCTGTATCATGAAGAAGGGCCCTTTGAGATTCACGTCGTTGGTCTTGTCCCATACCCCCTCGTCGGCCCCCAGCATATCGCCGAAGTAGGGATTGGTCGCCGCGTTGTTCACGAGGATATCCAGCCTTCCGAACTTCTCCTTGACCTTCGTGAAGAGCTCCGCGATCTGCTCCTGTTTTCCCATGTTGCACGCGATCGGCACGGCGGCGCCTCCGGCCTTCGTGATCTTTTCCGCGACCTCCGTGAGCGCGTCCAGTTTTCTGCTGACGAGGATGACCTGCGCCCCGTATTCAGCCAGCGCCGAGGCTATTGCCTCACCGATGCCCCTGCTCGCCCCCGTCACCAGGGCGACCTTTCCGTTCAGAGAAAAATCTACTGTATTCATTCTGATCCTCCATATGTAATAAGAATATTCGTTTTATTTATGAACGGTCTCGTGCCGCTTCCGTATTTTTGACCCTGGCAGATATACCATTTACCGGCCAACTGCAAGGGGAGGGGCGGGACAGATGTCAGCGGTGACAACTTGAATCGATTTGTTTGCCCGATTGATCGGGACACGGATGAGGGGAATCATCTTAATCTACGGTACAAGACGGGACCCGGGCTTGTTTGAACCCCACGGCCTTTTTGGGTATGGCCATTTGATACAAAGCGTTGCCGTACCGGGGGTCTGATAGAAATTTAAAAACTTCTTGACTTAAGTGAAAATGAGCTTATATTATAGACAAGTCTGGGACAGTTAGATCTTTGAAGTTGCAGAGCGACGAATCGGTTATTTGTGGCAGCGACATCACTATATGAGTAAGTGTCATTCCTCTTCGTAGCCAGTTCTCGGGAACTTCACGCAGCCTTTCATTTTTTCTTGGCGATTGGATCAATCGCACGCTTTACAGGTAGTGATCTTTACAAGAAAGTTATACCGTTTCTCATCTGTTTGGAGTCGGCGGTACGGTGTTGGGGTGTCTCTGAGCGGATTTCCGGTTTCAGGCGGTATTTCCTTTAACTATTTGGAAATATCAAAACATTTCTATTACAATGCAGGAGGTCAAAAAAATGGCTAAGGACACAATAGACGAAAGTAGAAATGTAACAAGACGAGGATTTCTCAAAACGACGGGAAGTGTCGCTCTGGCAGGTGTTGCGGCCGGGACCATGCTTACCGGTCCCCGGAAGGCCTTTGGCGCCGATATGCCCGCAAAATGGGATGAGTCGGTCGATGTAGTGGTCATCGGGAGCGGGTTTGCCGGGTTGGCTGCAGCCATCGAGTCAAAACAGAAGGGGGCATCGGTCGTGATTCTTGAGAAGATGCGGGTAGCCGGAGGAAACTCGATCATCAATGGCGGGGTCTTTGCCGTCGCGGGTTCTCCCAAGCAGGAGGCAGAAGGGATCAAGGACTCGCCGGAGCTGCTTCTTCAGGATATGATGAAGGCAGGGCTGGATATGAATCACCCCGAACTGGCCAGGATGATCGCCGAAAAATCCAGAGAGGCGGCGGAGTGGACCGAGTCCCTCGGTGTCAAGTACAAGGAACGGGTCATGCACATGGGCGGCCATTCGGTGCCGCGCAGCTATGTTACCTGGAACAGCAGTGGTTCGGCCATCGTCAACAAGCAGTTGGAAAAGGTTAAGGGCCTCGGTGTCGAGGTGAGAAAGAAGACCTATGTCATGGCGATCATTCAGGACAAGAAGGGAAGGGTGGCCGGCGTCAAGATCAGGGAAGGCTATCGGTTCCCCGATGAGAAATCGGGAAAGGTGAAGTACCTTAAGGCGAACAAGGGAGTTGTGCTTGCCTCCGGTGGTTTCAGTCGTGATCTTTATTTCCGTACACTCCAGGATCCGAAGCTGACGGAAGATCTGGATTCCACCAATCAGCCAGGTGCGACGGGTGAACTCCTGATGGAGGCCTTCAGGATCGGCGCGACGCCCGTTCAGATCTCCTGGATACAACTCGGTCCCTGGACCAGCCCCGACGAGAAGGGAATGGGCATTGGTTACATCTTTAACGTAGCAGCCGGGTTTCTCTACGGTGTGATGGTTGACCCCACCACGGGAAAACGCTTCGTCAACGAGTTGGCGAACCGGAAGATTCGCGCTGATGCGATCGTCAAAACAGGGCATCCCGCCGTAACTCTTTCCGATAGCAGAGGGATCAAGCGTGTTGCCCATTTTATAGATAAAATGATTAAAAAGGGAGTCGTGAAGAAATTCGATACCATCGAGGATCTGGCTGCCGAATACAAGATTTCTGTCGGGTCGCTGAAGGAGACCATAGGTAATTGGAACAAGTATCTGAAGCAGGGCAAGGACGAGGAGCTCGGCAGGTACATGCAGACCGACTCGAAACCGATCGCCGTGGCGCCCTTCTACGCCTGCCGCGCCTGGCCCAAGGTGCACCATACCATGGGCGGGATTCAGATCAACGCCAAGGCGCAGGCCATCGGGCTGGATCGTAAGCCCATTGCTGGTCTCTATGCCGCGGGAGAGATTGCCGGTGGTGTGCATGGCGCCGTCCGTCTCGGCAGTTGCGCTGTCCTTGACTGCATCGTCTTCGGGCGAATTGCGGGACAGCAAGTTGTAGCGTAGCAGTATCGGCCCTTCACCTTTTGGCCGATTATTGCATAGTGTGACCGGTTTGTGCGGTGGGGATAGGCGAGTGCTTATTCCTGCCGCACGCAAACCCCCACAGGATTCAGAAAAGCAGCCCCCCGGTCGTTTGGCCATCTCTTCCTCAGTGAATCCGGTCCGTCACAGCCTGGTGGCCGGGTGATTCGTTGTGGAAATACCCAGAGCAGACATTGTGCAATGTTGTTGTATACGAGGGCACGCGAGCGTGTGCAATGGAGGACTCTCGGATAAGCGCTATAACACCCTAAAAATATTCTTGACTATGCCGTAATAACTGTTTAAAATCCCCCTTTAGTTTGAATATTCGATCTTTTAACACGAGGCTATCCTGCCCGGTACATTTTCAATACCACGGGAAAGATTCTCATTCCAAAGAAAATTTTTGATTCTTCCATACGAACCTTCAGCCCGACCATGAAAGCATTCGTGCTGCAACTCTAAACACAACGCCTCTATTCTTATTCTCTACCTTATCTCCAAATTCCCGCTACGGTTGTATCGGCCTTCCCTGCTTCTGTATCAAGTATCGGATCGAAGGATACCGAATAATTCTTTATTCCAGCACAAGAGGAGGTATGTAATGGAAAAGGACAAAGGAAACGAAAATAGAGATTTGACAAGGAGAGGGTTTCTCAAAACAACGGGAAGTGTGGCGCTGGGAGGCGTCGCGGCCGGGACATTGCTTGTCGGTCCCCGGAAGGCCTTCGGCGCAGATATGCCAAAGAAGTGGGATGCTGAGGTGGATGTCGCCGTTATCGGGAGCGGGTTTGCCGGTCTGGCCGCGGCGATTGAGGCCAAGGAGGCGGGGGCATCGGTGATTGTCTATGAGAAGATGCGTGTCGCCGGAGGAAACTCGATCATCAACGGCGGCGTCATGGCGGTGGCCGGGTCCGACATGCAGGAGGCAAAGGGGATCAAGGATTCACCCGACCTGATGCTCGAAGACATGATGAAAGCGGGGTTATATCTGAATTACCCGGAACTGGCGCGGATGGTGGCATATCAATCCAGGGGTGCATACGATTGGAGTAAGGCACATCTCGGGTGTAAATTCGGGGGTATGCTTCTTCATATGGGTGGTCATACGGTTGCCCGAAGCTGTCCCACCGGTAACTACAGCGGTTCCGAAATCGTCAACAAGGAACTGGCAAAACTTAAGGAGTTGGGGGTTCGAGTTACGACCAAGACCTATCTCGAAAAGATCTTCGTGGATAAGAACGGGAAGGTCGCCGGGATTCAGGTAAGGGAGGGCTACCGATTTCCGAAGGAAGACAGCGGAACGATCAAGACAGTCAAGATCAACAAGGGCCTTGTCATGGCAACAGGCGGATTTTCCAGAGATGTTCGTTACCGAATGACACAGGACCCCAAACTGATTGCCAAGGTCAATTCCACAAACCAGCCGGGCGCCACCGCTGAGGGACTCATGGAGCTTTTCAAAATCGGGGCAAACCCCGTTCAACCCTCCTGGATCCAGCTCGGTCCCTGGGCGAGTCCCGATGAAAAGGGGTTCGGTCTTGCCCCCCACTTCGCGACGGGTCCGGTATTTAGTTATGGTGTCATGGCGGATCCAAAGACGGGCAAGCGTTTCATCAGTGAGCTCGCAAACCGCAAGATCCGGGCCGATGCCATCATCAGGACCGGCCATTCCGCCATCGGTATCTCCGATGAAGAGGGGTCCAAGAAAATGGGAGGGCCTCCCGGTGCGCTGGGAAAACTCCTCGAACGGGGCGTCGTCAAAAAATTCGATACCCTTGAGGCCTTAGGCTCGGCCTACGAGATCCCGTACGCGGCCCTCCGGAAGACCATCGACGACTATAATTCCTATCTGAAGACTGGTGTGGACAAGGAATTTGGCCGGTACCTCCAGCCCGACGCAAAGCCCATGGTAAAGGCCCCCTTCTACGCCGTTCGGCTCTGGCCCAAGGTGCATCACACTATGGGAGGGGTGCAGATCAATGAGAAGGCCCAGGTCATTAACGTGGACGGGAAGCCGATCGATGGTCTCTATGCTGCGGGCGAACTGGCGGGAGGCATCCACGGTGCGGTACGGCTGGGGAGCTGCGCCATCGTTGACTGTCTGGTCTTCGGACGTATTGCAGGAAAGAGTGTAGGGGCAGCGTAAGAATTCAATTTCACATGTAACCAAGGCAAACCTGTGACGCGGCGGGGAGAAGCAATTCTTCCTGCCGTGCTACGGGCGCAAGTATATCGAAAGTATCCAAGGCGGTATGTGCCGATCCTAAACGGGGCGGGGGACATGAAGATCAACCGAAGCCGTAAGGTGCTGGGTGTACAGAGTGGAGGACCCGTTCTCCTTCTTGTAGGTGTCCTTTCTTTCCTTTTGTTTCTCTATGGGCTCGGTGTGGGGCTCACCTTTGGGGAGGAGGGTCAACAATCTCCGGTGGTCCAAGGTGGTGAGCACACTGCCCAAGTCAAGCTACCCAGCGACTATGCTGTGGAGATTGAGAGGATCGAGCTCAAACAGTGTCTTGAGTGTCACTGGAAAGATGAGTCGAAGCTTACCGATGTGCTCAGCTTGAGCCACAGCCATCTTCTTGCCGGCACCTCCTGCGTGGCCTGTCACGGGGAGGCCGATCCCCCGGAGTTTGTGGGGACCGATCAGTGCCTCCTCTGCCACAAGGCCGAGGACCTGGTAGCCGCGACGAAGGACGTCGAAGAGGCCAACCCCCACAACTCACACTACGGCCCGGAGCTGGACTGTGATGTGTGTCACCACGCCCACTCAGCCTCCGAGAATTTCTGCAACCAGTGTCATGAGTACACTTTCGTTATCCCTTCCCCGAACCTAAAACCCGATACGAAGATTGCGACGCTCCCGGGTGAGGAGGGGAAAGGGGAGTCGAGACCGGCCGAGTCGGAGAACGAGCGTCAGACCAGCGAGGGCCAGATCGAAGATGGTGGTAAATTCGCCGAATCAGTGCACGGCATTCTTGCGTGTACCACCTGTCACACCGCAATCGAGGACATAGTAGCCCACGTAAAAAAGGAGGAGAAGTCGGGGTTGACAGACTGCGCGAGTTGTCACCAGGATATTGCCTTACGGTACGAGAGTGATGTCCATGCCCTGGAGGAGGGGATAGCTTGCCAGGAGTGTCATACCGACGCCCACATTCGCAAGAAGGGCGCGGGCGCTTCCAAGAAAACCGTTATTAACCGCTGCACAACCTGCCATGAAAAAGAAACATACGCCCTTTTGGGGCACGGGAATGCCGTTCTGAAGGGGAACAAGGACGCGGCGGCCTGCTCGGACTGTCACGGAATCCATGATACCCCTGTTTATGCCGATACGTCGCAGGGGCAGGCACAGAAGAGTGAGTCCTACACGATGGCCTGCAGATCCTGCCACGATGACCAGGAACTGGCGGTGCGAAACGATCTGAACCCCTTCGTGACGGCCGGATATGACGAGACGTATCACGGCAAGGTCATTAATATCAGCTATTCGGAGCGCGTAGCGGGGTGTGCCGATTGCCACAACGGCCACAACATCTTGCCCCCGGATGATCCGCGGTCGACCATTCATCCGAACGATCTCGTGAAGGACTGCGCGCAGTGCCACGAGGGATTCCATACACGGTTCATTGCCTATGAGGCGCACCCCGATTACGGTGACCGGGAACATTACTCAGTCCTCTTCTGGACCAACGTCTTCATGATCACCCTCCTCGTCTCCGTTTTTCTCTTCTTCTGGGTGCACACGGTTCTCTGGTGGAGAAAGGCCTATTGGAAGAAGTGGCGGCAGAAGATCCCGGCGGAAGAAAAGCCCTCATTCCGGGAGGATCTGTTTGTCTATGTCCAACGTTTTTCGTGGCGTGATCGTATCATGCACCTCCTGCTGATGGCATCATTCTTTGGGGTTGTTCTGACCGGGTTCCCGCTTAAATACTACGAAACGCCGCTGGCTGAGACCCTGATCAACTTCTGGGGGGGCGTGGCCATGACGGGTCATTTTCACCGGGCGGCGGCGATTGTCCTTTGGGGGCTTTTCCTCTATACCTGCTGGCTGAGCCTGCGGTTTCTTTTCCCCGGTGGAAAGGTGAGAGGATGGGTAGGGCGACTCTTCGGTCCGGAGTCCCTCTTCTTCAATCTGAAGGACTGGGACGATATGAAGGGGATGTTTCGGTGGTTCTTCGATCGGGGAGAGATGCCCCGCTTCGATCGCTGGACCTACTGGGAGAAGTTTGACTTCTTCGCCGTCTTCTGGGGGATGTTTGTGATCGGCATTTCGGGGTTGATGCTCTGGCTTCCCGAGTGGTTCTCCTACATCATGCCGGGATGGATGATCAATGTCGCCGCGGTGGCCCATTCCGAAGAGGCGTTCCTGGCGGCGATCTTCATCTTCACGGTCCATTTCTTCCATAACCACCTGGTGCCGAACAAGTTTCCCATGGAATCGAACATCTTCACGGGGCGCTACACCGTATCGGCTCTGAAGGAAGAGCGTCCCGAAGAATACGAACGGATCATCGCCGAGAATCGCTTGGAGGCGCTCAAACAAAAGCAACCTGGGGTTTTCAGCCAGCTGGTGGCAGCGGTTATTGGTATCGCTTCGGTCCTGCTCGGTCTGTATCTGACGATCATGATCTTTTGGGCCGTTCTTGTCTATTGAGGAAAGGTGGCATTGAAGGACTGACACAGGCTACCGATGGTGACACCGGTAGCCTGTTTTTTCTGTTCATATTGGGCCTGTCGGGTTTCTAGAAGATAGTGTTTCCGGCAACGGAGTGTAAACAGTCGTCATGATGAGAACACCTTGTAAGAGCCTTGCCTCGGGGAGGCTTACACTGTTTTTATTCCTGATTCTCATCGTCATGGCCCTCTCCGGTTTTATCGCGATTATTTTTACCTGTCTCGGTGTCAACTATGTTCTCTCGGGTCTTCACAGCTATATTTGATTTCCCCCCTCGACGGAGACCGCTTGGTAGTGGTAAAGAAAGAGCTACCAAGGTACGGATAAGGGAAAACAATATGGATGACCGGAGACTTGAGACGCTGGCACTGAAACACGGCTTGTCTATGGACCTCCTGCGAGAGTACCGCGGGCTGTTTCGCGAACACGATATCCCCCTTTCTCTCAGGACGAGAAAGGCCGGGCGAGCTGGGCGGATCGTGATGGTCTCGACCCACGGCCACTGGGGGGACCCGCCCCCCGCCGGTGTTCCCGACACGGGGGGGCAGACGTACTATGTCCTGGAGGTATCAAAGGCGTGGGCGCGGCAGGGGCGGCAGGTGATCATCGTCGCGCGCCACTTCACACCCTATCCCCGCGTTGAGAAGCTTGCGAAAAACCTCTGGCTGGTCAGGATCCGGGCGGGGGACGATCAGTTCGTGCGCAAGGAGGATATCTATCCACTTGTTCCCCGGATGGCGGAGGGTGTGGTCGCGGTGGCCTCTCTCTTCGGGGCCCACGCCGTGATGGGGCACTACGCGGACGGAATGGCCTGCGCGCTGGAGACAGGGGAACGGCTTCAGATACCCGTGGCGGTTATCCCCCATTCACTGGGGATCAATAAGGTCCTCTCTCTCGATCTGGACCCGGATGATCCCGGTACATGGTTCGATGGACAGTACAATTTTCGCATACGCGAAGACTTTGAACTGGCGGCCCTCCGGGGCGCCGATTTCGAGATCGCGAACACCCAGCAGGAACCGTACATACTGAAAAAATATTACGGATATGAATTCCCTCATACCGTCATGCCGGCGGGCGCGGGGACGCCCTTCTTTGATATCGGCAGTGATCCCCAGCCGGAGGTGCTGGAGCGGTACGGCCTGACAGCGGGGCGGTATCTCATCTATTTCGGGCGCTTCTCCGAGGCGAAGAATGTTCCGGGTGTGGTGAAGCTCTTCGGCGAGGCGCGGCGCCTCGATCCCCGGCTCATGAAGGGGATACGACTGGTCCTCGTGGGGGGCTCTCCCAAGAATCCCCTCCCCGAAGAAGTCTCCGTTGAGGAGGATATCGCGGATGTAATCGCGGAGTACCAATTGACGGCCGACGACGTCGTAAGGCTTCCCAGCCAGCCCTGGAAGATACTGGCGATCCTCGGGCATCACTGTCTGTCGTATATCGGCATGCAGCTTATGGAACCCTTCGGTATGGGGGTCGCGGAGAGCATGGCGGCATCAGCCCCCGTTGTCATCTCGAAGGAGGCGGGGATAACGAAGTGGATACACGACGGTCGTGAGGCCATTGCTGTGGATCCCAAGGACCCGACCGGCGCCGCCCGGAAGCTGATCGGGATCATGAAGGAGGAGGGCGCCCTGGAGCAGCTCGCCTCCCGCGGACGCAGACTCGCCCTGGACACATTCAGATGGAAGACTATCGGGACGCGCCAGGGGGAGATTATAGATTCCCTCTGCAAGGCGACGGGCAAAGACCGTGAACGTGCCTATCACCGGGCGGCTTTTACCTGGCGGGGGGATCCCCCGGAGGTCAAGTCGCGGCATAAAAAGGCCGCGCGCGGCCTGCTTCCCCACATCGTTGAACGGGCACAGAAGGAGCAGCACGCAAAGAAGAGGGTGGTTGTTGTCCTCGGGGGAGAATCGGGTGCGGGAAAGACCGAGATAGCGGAATATCTGCGGTATCTCCTCAGGAGCAAGAAGCTCCGGGGCGTCACGATAGCGGGTGACGCCTTCTTCACGCTCGCGCCGGAGGCGAACCACCAGGCGCGCCTCGATGCCTACGCGCAGGGTGAGCTGGAGGAGTATGTCGGGCCGGGGGAAGTGAATCTGGAACAGCTGGATGCCACACTGAAAGACGCGGCGGACAGGGCCGTCGATGAGGTCTTTGTGCCATCCGACTGCCGGTGGTTAGAATCGAGGAGGTACCTGCGCGTGCCGATCTCGCTCGCGGGGGCGGATGTCGTCCTGGTTGATCTGACGTATGGTCTGGCCCTGAAGCATGTGAGCCTCAAGATTTTTCTCGAATCGGACTACCAGAGGAGGATCGCCGCGGTGAAGGAGAGGAACCTGGCCCGCGATCCCGATCAGGATTTCGCCTTTATACAAAGGGTCCTGGAGATAGAACACCGCATCATACAGGATATGAAGAAAGGGGCCGACATGCTCGTTACGAGTGATTACAAAACACTTTTTTCACGCTGACCAGACATAAAAACGGTACTCCCATACAGAAGACACAGGGAGCTTATCTCGACACCCTGTTCCTGCAGGTCGTTCCCCTCGACACCCAGATCAGAAGGGAGATAGACAGAAGCAGGAGGACGATCAGCCCACCGGCGAAGAAGTATACCGCGCTGAGGCTCCATGCTTCCTTGATCCATCCCACCAGGTAGACGGAAAGCGATCCGATTCCGAAGACCAGGATGAATTTTATGCCGTAGCCGGTGCTTCTCCACCGACTCGGTGTGTATCTCGCCACCAGGCTGTTCTCGATGGGTTGCATCCCCAGCGAGAAAAAGATGTACATCCCGGCCGATATGACCAGCAGTTCCTGGCTGACCAGCCCCATTAGAATGACAAAGGGGAGACTGCATGCGTGAAATGCCAAATACATCCACCTCAGATCGTACCGGTCCGCGGCCCTCCCCCCGAAGATCTGGCCCAGGATGCCGACAACGTAAATAAGCGAGGCAAGCATCGTGGCAGCCGCTGTCTTTGCCCCGGTCGAGTTGGGCAGGTCTATCCCTCTGAGGAGGTCCCAGAGGAACGAGGCCTTGAGTTCAAGGTAGGCCGGCAGGATAACGCTGTTTCCCCGATAGACGAGACCGGCAATGGCCATGGCAATGCACAGGATCAGGAAGTATCTCATATTGTTGTTACCATTGGGGGTGTTTGAGGTATCTTCATCCATATCCGCATGTATCGGCGTCTCGTCGATATCGACTATGAACAGGATGCCCCCCCAGATGATGCCCATGGCCCCGATAATCAGATAGGTGGCCTCCCACCCGACCAGCCAGTTTAGAAGCCCGGCCGCGAAGGGCGCGCTGATCATCCCAACATTGCCCGCGACGCCGTTGATCCCGAGGGCCATCCCCCTGTTCCGCATTCCGAGCGATATCAGTCCCATTCCGGCAGGGTGATAACTGCTGGCGAAGAAACCGATGACGGCGAGAGAAAGCATCATTGATGTGGGGGTATCCGAAAGAGCGGTCAGCATGGCGCCGAAGCTTGTCCCCGCAAAGAAGATGATCAGGATGGACCGATTGTTGAATCGATCGGCGACCATTCCCCAAGGGAGGGCGGTCAGGCCGTACAGGAGATACATCAAAAAACTCAACTTCAGCACATCCGCGAGGCCCATATCCAGCGAAAGCATGAGGGGTATGGCCAGCGCCGGGAATATCATCTCGTAGAAGTGCGTAAAAAAGTGAGCGACGCAGGTAAAGAGCATGATTTTTCTTTCGTTGTTCATCAATGGAATCCCTTGACCGTGGCCTGTTATATTTTTTGAACGCTATACCACCTTCCGAGGTGAAAGGCTACTCTGCGAGCGTGTAACGGAATTTTGCCACGATGTTGAGCCGTGCCAGCCCGAACTCTTTGGAAAAGGGGGAAAAGGGGGCGGCCGACCGCACGGCGCGCAGCGATTCCGCGTCGAGTGATTCATAGCCGGACGAAACGATGGCGCGGCAGCCCGCAAGGGCGCCCCCCGATGCTATGGAAAATTCAACAATGGTGGTTCCCACCTCTTTCCGGGCAAAGGCGCCATGGGGATATGACCACTGTCTGTCTATGCTTTCCTTCACCTGGAACAGATACGGGAAGTACCGTGTGTCCGTGCTGTCAAGGTCCACCGTCTCCACGGAGCCCTCCCTCGCGCGTTCGCGAATATCCCCCGGCCGGCCGGCCGCCGACGTGTTCTCAATGCCATGCATCTCGGCGGTTGTGCCCGGGCGCCTTTCGAAACTGACAGTAAAGACATCTTCCTTGTCCGCGGGGCCATCGCTTTGCAGGAAACCCGTCAGGGCCAGAGCGGCGATGTGGGCCGCCAATGAGAGCCCGATGGCTATTAGAAAAATCTTTCTTGTGGTCATATCATTCACGGTTCCCACTGTTATATACGGTACTTTCACGCCAGTTTCCATCCGGAAATGGCCTTTTCCCCTCTACTGTGGTAGTCTCTTCGGGTGAAAAGCGACGAGTATTTTATGAAGATGGCCCTCGACGAGGCCGAATCCGCCTTTACATTGGGAGAGGTCCCCGTGGGCGTGGTTATCGCCATGGACGGCAAGGTCCTCGCGAAGGCCCATAATTCCCCCATCCTGATGCATGATCCAACCGCCCACGCTGAAATACTCGCCATTCGAAAGGCGGCGCAGATACGGGAAAACTACCGGCTTGGCGGCGCGACGCTGTATGTGACGATCGAACCCTGTGTTATGTGCGCGGGGGCGATCATCCACGCGAGGATCGAGAGGATTGTCTTCGGCGCCACTGACCCCAAGGGGGGAGCCCTCTCGCTGTATGGCATACCCGGCGACCAAAAGCTCAACCATTCCGTCGCCGTAACAGGCGGGGTGCTGAAAGAGGAATGCGGCGAAATTTTGAGTAGATTTTTCAGCGAAAAAAGGATATGAGGGCGAGTTCAGTAAAAACGCTGTCTGGTTTGTCTTTACGCGGAGAGGTACCGAAGTGGTCGTAACGGGATCGACTCGAAATCGATTTGGGGGCCAAAAGCTCTCACGTGGGTTCGAATCCCACCCTCTCCGCCATAATATATTCCTCGCGGAGAGATGTCCGAGCGGCTGAAGGAGCACGACTGGAAATCGTGTGTATGCCCTCAAAGGTGTACCGGGGGTTCGAATCCCCCTCTCTCCGCCATATATTTCTGATATCACGGTATGGCAGCCGGGCCCCGTGGAACGACGGGTTGTGAACTCCGTCAGGTCCGGAAGGAAGCAGCGGCAGCAATCCCGGCGTTTGCTGCGGGTCTACCCGGCTGTCAGTTTTAAAACAGGCGTTATAACCGCTTTACCACAGGGGCACCTATGGAATATCTCGTCCTGGCACGAAAATGGAGACCCCAGGTATTCGAAGACGTTGTCGGGCAGGATCACGTCGTCAAGACGCTCCAAAATGCCGTCAGACTTGATCGCATAGCCCATGCCTACATCTTCAGCGGTCCGCGCGGAACGGGCAAGACATCCGTGGCGCGAATCCTGGCAAAGGCCATCAACTGTAAAGAGGGCCCGACCCAGACGCCGTGCAATCGGTGCGGAAACTGCTCGGAGATCACGGATGGCTCGTCCCTCGATGTGCGCGAGATAGACGGCGCATCGAACAGGGGGATCGACGAGATACGGGAGCTTCGGGAAAATATCAGGTTTTCCCCGACATCTTCACGCTACAAGATGTATATCATCGACGAAGTCCACATGCTGACCCAGCCGGCCTTCAACGCTCTCCTCAAGACCCTGGAAGAGCCTCCCCCCCACGTTGTCTTTATCTTTGCCACGACAGAGATCTACAAGGTGCCAGCCACGATCCTTTCGAGGTGCCAGCACTTTGATTTCAAGAGGATATCCGTTAAACAGATAGCGGGCAACCTGGGGCACATAGCACACGAAGAGGGGATCAGCATCAGCGAAACAGCCCTTTCCTGGATAGCGCGCGAGGGGCAGGGGAGTCTGCGGGATGCCCAGAGTCTTTTCGATCAGATTATCTCGTATGCCGGAACAGAGATCAAAGATACCGATGTGGAAGAGCTCCTCGATCTTGCGGACAGCCGTCTGGTATTTGAGCTCTCCGGCGCCGTTCTTGCCAGGGATGCGGGCACGTGTCTGAAGATCATCGATGAGGCCTACTATTCCGGCACGGACATGCAACATTTCTATCAGATGCTTCTGGGGCATTTCATGAACCTGCTGACCGTGAAGGTGACGGATGGGAACGATATACTCAGAGACCTTCCCGACCACGAGGTGGCGGATCTGAAAACGCTGGCTCAGAGGGCGTCGCAGGACACCCTCCAGCGCCTCCTGGATATACTGATGGCGGAAGAGAATGATATACGCAGGACCATGGAGCCGCGTATAAATCTCGAATACGCCGTGGTAAAGATGGCATATCTCGAGCCGCTGCTCCCCATTGACGAGATTATTGGACGAATGGAGGGGCTTGAGAAGAGACTTGGTGGCGGAGGAGGTGCCAGGCGGCCCGCCGCACCGGCGCAGCAGGCAGCGGACGAACGGGCGGAGTGTCCTGATCCGACCATTGAGCAGACCCCCTCGACCTCTGAACGGACATATGAGAAAACGGACGACAGCGATCCGTGGCAGGCCCTCAAGGGCTTCGTAAAAGAGAAAAACCCGCGCCTCAGCTCGAAGATAGACAATGGAACATTTATGAGTTATGAAGGTGGTCGGCTCACGGTAGGGTTTCCGAAGGACTACATTTTTCTGGAGGATGTCCGAAGCGAGACGCATATGGATCTCCTGACACAAATGGTGGAGGAGCTTTTCGGAAAGGGTACAACGATAGAAATCAAGGTCTTGGAAGAGGGATCTCCCAATTCGGGTCCTGCGGCACCAAACAACGCGGGTAGCGTAAACGATATCAAAAACGAGGCGCTCAGGCACCCCCTGGTACAAAAGGTTATGGATGTGTTTCAGGGCGCTGCGATAGTGGATGTCAGGGTAAATGGCTCAAGGAGGCAATAACAGTGGCACATGATATGGGAAAAATGATGAAGCAGGCCCAGCAGATGCAGGCGAAGATGATGCGCGTGCAGGAAGAGCTGGAGACAAAGACAGTTGAGGCGGCGTCCGGTGGAGGAATGGTGACCGCCGTAGTCAACGGGAAACATGAACTGGTATCGCTGAAGATTGAGAAAGACGTGGTTGATCCGGCGGACATCGAGATGCTGCAGGACCTCGTCGTGGCGGCGGTGAATGAAGGGGTGCGCAAGGCGCATGAGATGGCGCAGGAAGAGATGTCAAAGCTCACCGGCGGCCTCAATATCCCCGGCATGATGTAGTAAGGCGGTTTACAGTTGTCGGTTCACGGTTCACGGTTTTTCCAATAACCAATACAACGATTGAAGTGTTGATTTTATTTTTTCAACTGTAAACCGACAACTGTAAACCGACAACCGTAAGCAGTGAAGGGTTTTTAAAAGATGACAGGTTACGCGGCCCCGATCCGGCGTCTCATAAAAGAGTTGTCCCGGTTTCCCGGAATAGGCGAAAAGACGGCCACACGGCTGGCGACATTCATACTGTATACCTCCGAAAGAGACGCGGCGAGGCTTGCCGAGAGCATTATGGAGGTCAAAAAAAAGATCCATTTCTGCTCCGTCTGCTTCAACCTTGCGGAAGATGACCTGTGCGAGGTCTGCAGCGATCCGACGCGAGACGGGGACACGATCTGCGTCGTTGAAGATCCCGATTCCCTCGTCGCCATAGAGGAGAGCGGTAGTTTCAAGGGCACATACCATGTCCTTCACGGTGTGCTCTCCCCCGCCGACGGGATCGGCCCCGAGGCTCTGAGGCTTCGGGAGCTGGTAGAGAGGATCGATGCGAACAACGTCAGGGAGGTTATCCTGGCGACCAATCCCAGCGTCCAGGGAGAATCGACTGCCCTCCTCGTCACCAAGCTCCTGGAAGGAAAAGATGTCACCATCACCAGGATAGCCTTCGGTATCCCGATCGGGGGCGACCTGAAATACGTGGACAGTATGACCATGACGAAGGCCATCGAGTTCCGCAGAGAGATGTAAAACCACACCATGAATACCATCAAAGAGATACCCTGTGAGAGGATCACCGATACGGTCCGGGACCTCTTCATCACGGCGAGTACCGATCTCGGGGACGATGTCCTCTCCGCCATACGGGATGCCGCACAATCCGAAGACACAGAGCTCGGGAAATATGCCCTGGAAAAGATCCTTGAGAACGCGAAGGTCGCGAAGGATGATTCACT
>Ga0307991_1001472_pt1 | contig 16382 bp, 21 predicted proteins | sample EllFjometagen131_FD_203146 | JGI IMG/M metagenome (GOLD analysis project Ga0307991, IMG submission 203146) | Marine microbial communities from Ellis Fjord, Antarctic Ocean - #131 | ecosystem: Environmental > Aquatic > Marine > Unclassified | place: Southern Ocean | collected 2014-10-08
CGAACATTGTTTTGATTTAAAAGAATCTTTGGATAAACACAACTTGCAGGAAAGACACATTCATACATTTTTTAATGAATGGAATAATCTTGATGATTTGGACAAAGCTGTTAAAAAGACAATAGACGAGCTAGAAAGATTAGAAAATAAAAATTAAGGTGATTAAAAATGAATATTTTCAAAAAGGAACAAAAAGAATACCCTTATTTCAAAACAAAGGAAATTGAAGAAAATCCTCAGCAAAGTTATGCTTATGGAGAAAAACCAAAAGCAAGAACACTTATAGAAAATATAATCAAGATTTGCAAAAAGGAAGGAAGATACCAATGTGTGGCTATGGGTGAAGGCTTGAAGAAAGAACTTAATAAAGAAGGATTGCTGGATTAGATTAAAAATGAATGAAACTGAATGCAATAAATTAGGCGGAATCTGGAAGGATAATAATTGTAAAATAGAACCAAAAGAATTTGAAATATTTGGTTATAGTGTGGGAGATGGGAGTGTTGGAATCCCTCCAGTAGAATTTTGTTTAAAGACAGGTATGCATTTTGATGAAGAAGACAGAGAGAGTTTTATGGAAAAGAGTATAAGTCGGGGCAAGGTTATAGAACTGCTTAAAGAAAAACTAAAGAAACATAATCCTTATGACAAAAAAATATCTTACATTGATTTATTACATATAATGACAGAAGATATTATTTCTGAGTTACATGATAATGGTCCTGTGCATATTCATGACAGTTTGGTTTACACAGATGAATGGTGAAATATAATTAATAGAACAAATAGGGTAAATCATATTTATGGGGCAGGACATTTATTTCTTAGAGAAGGGGGAGAACCCCAACTCCTCAAACCCTGCCCTGTTTCTTCATAATTAAATCAGCTACCTCTTCCCCTGAAACCTTCTTGATAACAATATCATTCCCTAAATTTGTTTCTTTTTCCAAGAATATTACATACCCATCTATTTTGAGGTCTAATTTTTCTATTATTTCTTTAGAAAGCGTTATCTGTTTTTTTTCACTTAACTTTGAGATTCCTAAGAACATCGTATCACCATCTTCAATCAACTATAATTGTTTTAGTATTTAAGTATTTCTATACTCGAATATACATACCAAAAACTATATAAAGAAAGAGAATAATGAATCTGTATCAAAGGCTGTTACCCTTGAAGATAGAATGTAAAGTTTTGTTTAAAGATAAAGTGCTTTGATAAAAACCAACATAAATGGAGGTAAAAAAATGAAGAAGTTAATTTTATTATTATTTAGTTTAATGTTAATTGGATTTATTAATCAAGCATCAGCATTTACAGCAACACTCAACACCCCTGCAGCTCTTGAGGATTCTGTAAGGGGAACATACGTTTTAAATGCAACAATATCTGACGCTGATGTTAGTGTTCTAAACTGCACATTTTATGCTTTAAGTTATTCAACAGCAAATTCTACATATGTTGTTTTAAATGCAACTGTTACAAATACTTCTACTAATCAGACTGAGTTTACAACAAACTGGGAAAGTACTGCTGTAGAAGATGCAAGTGATTATAGTTTTAAAGTTATGTGTTATAATGCAACAAACACATCAACTGGTACTAACGGAGGAATAGAAATAGATAATGGAGTTCCAACAGCACCTTCAACACCTACACCAACAGACAAGTCAACAGATACAGATGGTTCTGTAGCTTTTAGTGTAGCTGTAACCGGCTCAGAAACAACTGGGTGCACACTATACTTTAGCGGACAAAACCCAGGGAGTGCAAGTTATGCAATGACACACTCAGGGGATACATGCACATTATCATCATTTTCAATCCCTGAGCAAACATATTATTGGTATGTAACTGCAACAGATGGAACAAATACAACAAATAGTGGTACTTACAGAGTGGGGGTTGATGTATCACATTCAGCACCAAAAGCTGCATATATTCAATATATGCAAGACCAGGGAGAAATTGAATCAACAGGTGGTCCAGAGTTTGTAATTGGAAGCCCAAGAAGCACATTCTCTGTGGTTGGAGCAACAGAAATATTGGGGTATAATATGAAAACAGTATTAGGGGTACCAATCTTTTTGTTAATATTAATTGGAATAATAGGAGGTTTTGTTTTCATTAATAAAAAAAAGTAATATTCACAAAATTTAGGCAAAAGGGTGAAAAAGCCTAAAATTCATAAACTTTAAAGGGTCTGAACATTGTCTAAGAAAGCTGGGAAGTGCCTGGAAATTGCCGAGTAAGTAATGAAAGGGTGAAAGGGGCTGTCCCACCTGCAAAGGGTAAGTGGCTTTTAAAGGGATGCGATGAACTGTCGAAGGATATGAAATACCTAAAAATAAAGGAGGTAAAATAAAATGATACCAATATTAGAATTTTTAATGCAATGGGTACTAGGAATTATAGGTCTAACTGCAATAGTCGCAGTAGCTGCTAAGTGGGTAGAAGTAGGAAAGAAAGCAATGACACCAGTTTACATAATAGGTGTGTTAATGATTTTGATTAACCTAAGCACTGCAGGAGTTTTTACAGAGCTTGTGATTGAATCAACAACACCAACAACAACAACACCAGAAGTTCCAACAACAGTAGTTCCACCATCAGGTCCAATTTCTGCTATTGAAGACGTAACTGTAACTTTCTCTAGCCATGATAATTATAAGCAAGGCAGTGAGTCAACAGGAACCTATAACCATAGGGTCTTCCTAAAACAGGATAATGGAGCATGGAGTGATTTGGGTGAATTTGCAGAAGGAGCAACTACAACTGTTTCTACTTATGATATGTTAAAGGTTATTGCAAGATTCAATGAGTCAAGTACAGACGGCTCAGGAAATGCAACCTACCCTCATATGGTAGAAACTCAGATGTCAGGAACAAAAGGAACATACCATTTTGATATCCCAGTAGTTAATGTTGACAACAGCCCAACTATAACAATGTGGCTAAAGGATAAGTCAGTTATGGCAAGCGATAACACAGAAGCAATGGATGCAAGTAGCGAGTACAAGAATGCTATCCAGGTAGAAGCAAGCAATGACGTATGTATTGGAGATTATTTCCATCAAGGAAGCGGAAATGTAATGTGTTTCCAGTATAACCAAACTGTTATACAGAAGATGGAATTAGATGGAGCACAACCTGCATCAACACCAACAGATTTGGCAGCATCAACTGGTCTAAAAGCAAACTGTTATTATTTCCCAGTTATCTGTGATAACCTAGATTTCAACGGAAATATAATAACTACAACTGCTTCAACAGCACCAAGTAGTGCAAGTGGAAACGATGCAACAGTTTACATCTTTGATACAAGTATGGATATAGACTCAGACAAATTGTTCTCTGTACCAACTATTTATGGCTTAGAGGATGAAGACAGCAATGATTTGGGAGATACCCAGGAAGGAACAATGACTAAAACATTCTATACTGATTAAAGTATGGAATAATTTTTTTTTATTTTTTTTAAATTTTTAAAAATTAAACTAACTTCATATTCACAAAACTTCCAGCAAATTGGAAGTTATCACAAGGCACACAAATGTGCGGAGGCTGTATATAAAATGAAGAATAAAATAGTTGAAGGAATATTTTTAAGTTTTTTAGTTCTAATGTTAGTTTCTAGTGTAATGGCTTTGGATAGACCACCTTCTATTGGATATGAAGAGCCAACTCCATCTTGGTTTCAGCAATTATTTAGCAAACCTTTTGATGTTATTGGGGGGAGCGCTACTGTAGATACTGTGACTAAAGGGAATTATGTTGATTATAAAATTAATTTAAAGTTTTACCATGACTGCGAAAAATACAAATTTAAAGTTTATTTTATTGGTCCATCAAGCTTGTCTAAAATAGGCAGGGAAATAGAGGTAATTTCTAACTATCCTCATAAGACAGGGGACACAGTTACAGCAAACTTAAAGAATCTTCCAACAGAGGGAATACCTGATTCTTACTGCGATAAAAAGATTTATTTAGTAGTATATCACTATAGTTATTATGATGGTGCATGGCACAAGGAAAATTCAAGACGGATATCTGATGGGTTTACACTCAATTGTCCTTCATCCAGTCATGTTTGTTCTAAACCAGATGAGTGTATAAATGATTACCAAATTAATTATGATTACCATTGGAGCAATATAGCTAATAAATGCCAGTATTATATGAAAAATTGCCCTTCTGGTCAGATATGTGAAGATGGTGCCTGTAAACTTCCTGATTGTCAAACAGGAAACATAGGCTCTCAGTTCTGTAAAAATAATGCAGTTTACCAAAAAATAGGTCGTGGATTAATTAATGGGCAATGTAAATTTGAAGACCAATTAATACAACCTTGTAGTTATAGTCAAGAATGTGATTCAGGAAATTGCATAGACATAGTGCATTGTGGTGATGGTATCTGTAATTTTGGAGAAACTCATAATACCTGCAAAATAGATTGCCCACCCGACTGGGAATGTGGTGATAATGTTTGCAACTCAGATGAAACCCAATCCAATTGTTGCAAGGATTGCAGTTGTTCTGAAGGATACATCTGTATTAATAATAAATGCGAATTGTCAGGATGCTCAACAGGAATATCAAAAACAATTGTTTGTGAAAGTGGAGAAACAATAATTACTCACAATTGTGTTGATAGAGAGTGGAAAGAGACCAATGAAAAGTGTCCAACTGGTCCTGATTGGTGGGTATGGGCTTTAATAATAGGAATAACCGGTGGAGCAGGAACTGGAATTTATTTTATGGTTAGAAAGAGGTAATATTAATGATAAAACCAACTAAAGAAGCATACATCATATCAGCATTAATTTTAATTGCAGTTGTTTTCTTAGTGTTTGCTAAACCTTTTGCAATAGGAAGCACATACTTTACAATTCTTAGTGCTTCACAGACTGAAACAATCTATAACAATAAGTTAGGTCAAGTTTGGTATATAACCCTTGCTGGGATGCCAGGGGCAGACAGAATTGTTGGGATAATAGACAAGGATGCTATTGAACAAAAGGCAAATGTTGCTCCAGAAACAGATTTTGCAGTAGATATGGAAATTAATGCAGAATTAAAACATAAAATAAGTGATACAGGACAGAAAATATATAAATATGAAGGAGGAGAAAGTGATGCATATTATTGTTTCTTTGTCCCATCTAATTGTAAAGAAAGTTATGGTGCAAATTGGTGCAAGCCAAAAAGGGAAACTACTTTTGGTTGTAAAGACCATTACATAAGGAAAGAGCAGAATGGAAGGTCAGGAACACTTGGTTCAGAACAGCCACAAGTAAGAAGTATAACTGATTTTGAGATTACAGCAGGAAATGAAGTAGGAAAAGCAACTCTTGACACATATGGTGGCAGGACATTTGCTCCAATAATAGTTGGAGGAAAAACTTATGGTGAAATAAGTTGGGTAGGGGATTTTGTTTCAACCATCCCAAATAGCCTATATCCTTATTATATCCCAGTTAATTTACCTAATAAAGGATGGTATTTTGTCAGTAGATTTAACTTTGAAAATTATATTAATTGGTTTAATCTTCAATCAAGCTCTCAAATCAAGAATTGCTTGGAAAGTCATTCTTCTATATTATGTGCAGCAGAGGCAAACAATCATTATTTGACTGCAGTAAAACAAGTTAGTGTTTCAAACCTTATTTCGATACAGGGTGAATCCCCTTTTGGTGAAACAGGAATTTTCGCAACAACAAGCACAACACAATCTTACAGAATACCAATATTTAGGATAATAGCAGATATTGATTGGGTTGGAATAGAAAGGGTTTGTGCAGAACCACAAATAATAACTGCTGAAGAGAAGAAAGCAAGTGAATCAGGAACACCTGGAAGAGTTAATGCTATTATAAAAAATATTGCAAGTAATCCAGGTTCTCTGTCAACAAGGCTTGAATGCCCATCTGGGGTTGATGTTCTTACTCCGACACAGGATGTTATGTTTACTTCTGGGGAACAGAAAAGCATTGATTTTTTCTTTGATTCTGATACAACAGCTGATATAACAAAAACATGCACTTTAATAGTTTCCAATAAATGTTATGAGGATTACAAAGAGGTCAAGAAGTATGTTACAGTTCATTGCAAGCCGGGAGTTGGTTGTGAGGCAGGAACAGTAACTTGCAGGGATTTAACAACTGATGGAATAAAAGATGTTTCCCAGTGCAAATTTGATGGAAGCATATGGGAGTTAAAGACAAAATGTGATATTGGGTGTGAATTAACAACTGAAGGTGCAAAATGTAGTGAATCTTCAAATGAATGTGAGTCCTGCTTTGGTTGGCTATGGAATAAATTTAAGGGTGGTCAGTATTGCACTCCAAAACCTTCAAGCAAATTATTTTGGATTTTTGATATGCCAATGACGAGCCAAAATTCAACCTGCCCGATATTCTTGACTGTTTTGGGTAGCATAGTCGCACTTACAACAACATTTATAATTGTGATGATAAAGAGGAAATAAATGGCAATTATAGATTTTACAAATAAGAATTGGAAGTATAACGCAAATAGAAAAATCAGGACAGATAGGTCAATCACCCCCACCTAAATCACAGATTTAGGAAGGGGCTTGAACCGTGAGGTTCGAGAGCAATTGGTTGATTAGAGGGCAAAAACTATGAGAATAGAAATGCAGAAGTTAGAAAAGAGAAATACATACACACCTTTGGGTGCTTCGGAAAAGGATTACAATTCAGTTAAAGCCGATTCATCTCCTACCAAACAAGTTTTGGAAGGGTGAGAAAAGTTAAAAGGTAAAAAATGATAGGGATAATTGCCATTTTATTATTTTTGTTAATCATAATCCTTTTTGGGTTTTTTTTAATTAAGATATTCCCTTATGTTTTGATTACAATTGTAATTTACATAATTTACAAAAATTTAATTAAACCAGAATTGAAAAAATGAAAAAAAATTCAATAAAATATTGGTGGGTATTGGCAGGAATTTTGCTATTTACTCTGATAGCCCTCATATTAGGTCCTCTTTTTCCAGCTCCAGTTGTTCCAATAATAGGATTAATATTTTTGATTATTGCAAGAAAAAAAGAGTGGATGAAGGATTACACCTCACAGGATACAGGTATGATTTTACTGTCAACAATTATTTTTATAGTTGCTTTGATTGGAATGAATGTATTTGCACTTTCCACTGTTCCTTGGTGGGAAATCATTTTGTTAGGGTTATTAGCAGATGCAATAGCATTCGGATGTGGTTTTGTTCCAGTGGTTGGTGATATAGTCTCTGGGATAGTTATCTTTTTTTTAATATTTCAAATAGTCGGTGGTTTCACAGGAATTATTTTAGGGGGATTGGGAGCAACTCTTGCACTTATCCCTGGACCAAGCTTGTTTTTTGTTACTATAGCATTCATAATCCTTAAAATTATTTCAGCACTTTTAGGGAGTATAATACAAAGCATAATCTAAAATTGGAGGTGAAAAAATGGGAATAAACTTAAAAAAACTGGATTATAAAAAGTTAGGTATATATGGAATAGCAATAATCTATTTATTAATGCCTATTGACATAATCGCAGATATAATACCTGTCGCAGGTGTAGTGGATGACTTAATCGCTATGTTTATAGCACGGTATTATGCTGAAAAAAAATAATAAAAGGAGGTGAAAAAATGGGATTTTTAGGATTTGGAAAAACAAAAGAGATACCTTTAGGAAAGGAAATATTAAGGATTTTAGTAGTTTCCATTATGTCCGCAGTATTATTGGGTGTGTTTGGCTATTTATTGAATGCATTAGTGCCTTACTTAGGAGCAGTAGGAGGTATTGTATTTGTGGCAATAGTAGCATTAGGACTATTCTTTTGGTCTAAAGCACTACACCCTGGAGATGAGATTGGAATTGTTGAGTTTATACCAGTCTTTATAATATTGGGTGTGCTCTATGGACTCGGATTACCCAAGGTCGAGATTGGAACAGCCACATTTGGAGTCAAATTTGCTATGCTCCTTAGTTCAATCTACATATCCGACGTGGTATACAGAAAATATTTGATGAAATAATTTTTTTTATTTTTTTTATTTTTTTCAAAAGGTTTAAATAGTTTAAAATGGAAGAACCAAAAGAACTTGAAGGATTGAGTATAGGAAAAGTATATACTACTGAATATCCTCCATTAAGAGAAGCAACAGAGGCAGACATAAGGATAGAAAGAACATGTCAGGTCTTTTCAACAGATAAAGAGAGAAAAGCCTGCGAGAAAGGATTTAAAGAAGGAGTAAATTATTCAATAGAAGCAATTGAGTTTGTAAAAAGAAAAGAAAAGAGCATATTAAAATAAAATGAACAACGAAAAATTCAAGGGAAAAGACATTGTGCAATGTGCAATAGGCGGAACTATGGCTTCGATACTGGTAGTTATACTTGGGGCTACCCCATGGATTCCCCCATTATACGGATTTATAATTGCTATAATTTGGCTCTGGCTTTTCTATATGGGAATAAATCAGGTAGGAGTTAAGTATCCAATGCAACATATACTTGGTGCTTTTGGTGTAAGCATTCTTGTAAATACACTCCTTTATATGGTATTTAACCTAGTAACTTGGGAGCAGTTGATGGCAAACTTTTTTGGCTCACCTGTTTTCATAATCGCAACCTTTTTAAGCTTTCCAACAGCTTTGGTTTTTGACTTAAATAATTTAACAAACATATTCAGCAAGTATAACTGGTGGACTAAGAGGTGAAAGTAACATTCAACAATACCCAAAAGCTATCCACACACTAAAGTGTGAGGCTTTACGCTTTTGTTATTATCATTATCCATAAGCTCAGTCGCAATTGCACAAAATGTGCCTTTAACTTCATCACTCTGAATGTGGGGCTTTGTTACAGAAGCCGAAACACCATCAGCATTGCTGTGATGTTTAGCAAGATTTTGACTGGCGTTTAAATCAGAATTGAGAGAATAACCACAATGGGAACAAACAAAAAAACCTTTGGAACGAGAACCAACCTTTCCACACTTGGAACAGGTCTGGGAAGTCATATAAGGGTTAACCTTGATTATATTAATCCCTCTCTGCATAGCTTTGTAGCTGATAAAGTTTTGCAGTTGGTAAAAGCTCCATCCATTGAGCCAGAAATTAAGCTTTCTTCCTTTCCTGACTTTTCTTATGTTTTTAAGGTCTTCCAGAACAATAGTTCCTGCCTCGCAGTTATTAACAATCTGTTTACTGATAACGTGGTTCCAATATGCTTTGAAACGTCTCTCCCTGCCAGAAATCTTACTAAGAAGTTTCTGACTGGAACGGGTGCCTTTGCTTTGGAGCCTTGCTCTCAATCTTTTGAATTTGAGTCTGTAAGTCTTGATTTTAGTTCCTCTAAAGAACTGCTTGTTGCTTGTTACAGCAACTTGATTTATTCCGACATCAACACCAACTTGAAGTCTGTTAGAAATCTTGTTGATGTTGACATCTCTGGAAAATGTGATATGCAGGAACATCCTGTTATGCTTACCAATAGTAAGCAGGGCAGTCTGCCAAGACCAGTCAAGATATTTCCAATAGTATTCAGGAACTTCAATAGGAATATCAATCCTGCCATTGATGGTTGTAAGCCTAACTTTATCAAACTTAAAGGTAAATGTTCTCTTGTCAAAGTCAAGGGGCATAATATCCTTGAAAACTGGCTTGGAGCCTTTGTTAGCCTTAACAGATTTAAGTGTCTGAGAAGCTACACGATTGGCATTTATGATGAACTGGGAAGGCAGGTTAAACTTAGCTCTTGCTTTGTAATAGCAAAGGTGGTGAAGGTCATATCTGTTGTAGGTTTTGGTTTCAAATCCTTTATTGGATATATAAGAAATAGCTTTGGAATACTGCTTCATAGTATCAAGAAGCAGTTTGTTCATAGGAATTTTCAGTTTGATAGTTACAACAGACTTCATAATAAGGTTAATATCTTTGAAGTTTATAAATGTTTCGTTTTGGAGGTGAAAAGGCAGTTCCTCCCACAGCTAAAGCAGTGGGTATCCCTGCCTGAAATTATATGAAAAAACTAAATTTATCTGTACTTAAGGAGCCAAATGTAATCTCAGGATTGGGAATGATATTAGGGGCAATATTTTTATTGTATTTAAAAAATTATACAATAGTATCAGGAACATTAGTTATGCCTTTATGGTTTGATATATTAGTAAGTATAGGGCTGTTAGGGTGGATACTAGGAACACTTATTTTTATAGTTTCAAAACTTACAAAATGAACGAAAAAATAAAAAAAGCAGTGCAGGAATGCGTTAAAGAGTCCATAAGCGTCGACAAAAAAAACAAGAAGGTTGTTATGGACTTTGGAAACTTTAATGAGTGTATTGTTAAAAAGAAGGTAATTTAATATGTACGGAATAGAAAAAGGAGTTTTAGGGGATTTTGGTATAGGCAGCCTAATGGGATTTATAATGATTTTTTTTAGCAGAATATTTCCTGCTTTTACTTTAGCAGTTCCATACATAGTAGGATTGTCAATAACAGGGCAGTGGATAGTTGTTATTTTCATAGCACCAATTATAGAGGAAGTATTTTTTAGGGGTGCATTACTGGGATTTTTGGGCAAGAAAGAACCAGACCCTGCGAAGATAGATGGCTTCAAAAGGGCAATTATGATTATAGTAATATCCTTCTTTATGATTGGATGGATTGTATCAAACTTGATGTTTCAAGCAGGAATGGTTTATGCTATCCTGGCTATGATGAGTTTAGTAATATATGCATTATGGGACAAGATACCTACATTAAACATTAATTTCCATTTGGCAAATCTGATAACAGGAATTGCTTTTGGAGTATATCACATTAATGCTTATGCCAAAGAGATTACAGCTTCTGCTATTATGAGTGTTTCAGCAACATTTATTACAGCTATCATAGTTGGAATACTGGCTGGCTATCTTATAAGATGGAGAAAGTCCTTAATTGCAAGTATTGGACTGCATATGTGTCTTAATGCTTTATTGTATTTAGGATTTGTAATTGTAACTTAAATATTTTTAACTTCAAAAAAAGGAAAAGTTTATAAAAAATAAAAATAAAGAGGAAATAAGATGGAAAAAATAGTTTTAATGACATTACTGATATTAGCTTTAATTCCAACAGCAAAAGCTTTTGAAGAGCCACCATTGATAATAGAAGAAGAGAAACAAAGTTTACTCAATCTTTTTGTGGTGACAGACATTAGCCAGGCTTATGCACAGTTTGACACAATTCAAAAAGAAATAACAAGAGAAGGCTATATTGATGCAAGAATCCTTTTAGTATTTGACCATGACTGTGAAAGATACAGTGTTAGTTTTCAGTATTTAGATGAGTTTGGAGTATTGGGGCAGGTTAATACTGCAATTAAAGATATTCCACACCAAACAGGCGATAAGGTTTATGTTACCTTCAAAAATCTGCCTACAAATGGAATCCCTGCTTCAAGCTGTAACAAAAATATTGGTGGAAGGGCATGGCACAGGTTATATTATGATGGAGAATATCATTCAACAAAAATTTATAATGAATCCTTTTTGTTTAAGTTAACTTGCGTAGATACCTGTGAAAACAAGATAATAAGTGATAAATACTGCAAAATGAATGAAGTTGTTCAGGATTGGCAATATTCTGATTGTTCTGTCCACACACTTTCTTTTCAAAGATGCTACCCAGTTGGAACATGTGAAGCAGGTATTTGCACATCATCTGATTGTGAAATAGGAAAAATTGGATTTAAATTCTGCAAAGAAAATTCTGTTTATCAAAAATATGGTCTTGGATTAGTTGAAGAAAATTGCAGATATGAAGATAAGGTAATACAAGAATGTGCCTCAAATCAGGATTGCGATGCTGGAAAATGCATAACAAGGGATTACTGTGGTGATAGCAAATGTAATTATGGTGAAACAAAAAATACCTGCCCAGAAGATTGCCCTGCTCTTTGTGGGGATGGTATATGCGATAAAACAGAAAGTGTTTTTAACTGCTATTCTGATTGTGGAAAGCCTGTTTATGTAACTTTTTTAATAATCTTGGTTGGAATTGGAATTTACTTTTTAATTAAAAAAGGGAAAAAATGAAATGGATAAGGAAAAACTAACAACAATAATAATATTGGCAGTATGTTTGTTAGCTATAATATTTTTTTTTAATCCTAATTTTCTTTCAGTTTCTACAAGGGGCTCTTTATCTTCTTGTGAAGATTCAAGAGAAAGCAAAGATGATAGTGGATATTGGGTGTCAGATTGTTATTTAGCTACTGAGTCTTTAATGAAATGTAATGATTATTGGGCAATTAAAGCTGATTATAGGGATGGTAAGTCTAAATCATGGATAAATGACCAAGATGATTTAGGAAATTATTTTTTAATGTATGATGATTATAGTGATTGGGGCAGAATTCTTTATGACTGTGCAGAAGGGCAGTTAGTAATGCCTCCTTATCCTAAATGTGTTGAAGATGCAGATTGTAGAGCAGGAGAAATATGTGATATTAGAAGAGGGGATGATTTAACTTGCATTCATTATTCAACTCATGAATACAAATCATGCTATAATGAGGATGTGTATTGGTATGATACTTTCAATCAAATAACTGATTTATATCAGGACTGCGGTGAAAGTTATTGTGATGCTTTTGGTGCAGGATATGTTTGCGGTTCATATGTCTGTTATGACAGAAATTGTTATACTAAAGGATGTTCAGGTTCAAGTTGTTATAGTCAGCAAACAAAACAAACAATAACAATTGACGAAGCAAAATTCAAGGAATATGAAGCGAAGATATCTGAATTAGAGGGAAATATTCAAGCCCAATTAGATTACATTGTATCATTAGAATTAACTTACCAGGAAAATATACTACTTATTCAAAAGTTGGAATTAAATATTAAAGAGCAGGCAGAACTGATAAATCTTCTTGATTTAACTATTCAAGAGCAGGCAGAACTAATAATTGCTATGGAATTAAAAGTAGATGAACAGATTCAGTTAATCACAGCACTTAACTTAAATATACAGCAACAGGCAGAACTGATAAATGCACTGACAACTAATTTAGAGATAAAAATTGCTCTAATTAAACAATTGCAGGCTAAAAATGAGGAACAAGCTCAATTGATTAAATTGATGGGATTAAGTTTCTCTGAACAGGCAGAAATAATCAATGCATTAAACAAAACTATAACAGATGATGCAGAAATAATTATTGCATTAGACTTAAAAGTAGATGAACAAGCAATTTTAATCAAGGAACTTAACTTAAATATAAAGGAGCAAGCAGAATTAATAACTGCTATGAAATTAAATATTAAAGAGCAGGCAGAAATAATCAATGCATTAAAACTAAAGGTTGGGGAGCAGGCAGAACTGATTAGTGAACTAAGATTAACAGCAGAGCAACAGGCAGAAATTATTCAAAATTTAAAATTGAATGCTCAAGAATTAAAGGAATTGAATGCTCAGCTTAAAAATATTATCTTTGAAACACAAAAAGGTTATGATTATATGAAAATAGTTGCTATTGGTTCTGTTATTGGGTTTTTAATAGTTTTAATACTATATTTTAGGAAAAAATAACTCTTTTAAAGCCACAATTCTAATTTAGAAGGTTGAATAACCTTATTTAGTAAAAAGAGAGTTTTTAAAAAATAGAAAAGTATTTATAGTAGATAAGTATAACAGTAGATATGAACAAAAATAATACTATTGGACTATCTATAATTTTTGGCACATTGGTCTTTTTTCTTATTTCACTCTTTATTTTTATTATTCCTATGCCACACACAGTAACAGAAAGTTACAGAGCCCAAGAACCTTATGTTACTGAAGAATATTTTACAGACAAAGAACCTTATACTGACACAGAATATTACACACATAAAGAATCCTATACCCACTATGAACGTGATATAGATTATAGGATAAGATGGGGGGATTGTGATAATAAGTGCATACGGAATAAATGTGAAAAAATTTGTAGAATAATAATAGAAAACAAAGAAAGAAGAACTATTTATATGCATTTAGAATTATCCTCATGGGATTATGATGAAAAAGAAAGTGAATTTATAGAATCTCAGGATGTTTCAGTTTCAGGATTAGATAACAAGAGTGTTTATTGGAGTTTTCCATATTCAACACCAATGGGGTGTAGATATTCTATAACAAGTAAATATACAAAGGAAATTAGATATAGAGATGTGCAAAAAACTCGTCAAATCATCAGATATGAGGATGTGCAAAAAACCCAGCAAGTTATCAAATTTAGGGATATATATAAAACTAAAAAGGCGGTATTATACAATACTTTGTTTAGGCAGTGGATTGGAATAAGATAACAATGAAAGGGTTAATATCAATCAAGGGAGATAAAGATTTATGGTTAGACTTTGTTTATAAGGTAAAAAAAAACAAAACGCAGGTTTGGAAAGTTCTTAAACCCTTCATAAAAAAGTATATACAAAATAGTTCTTTGAAGGGAAAATGAAAATAAATATAAAAAAAATTGGTTTAATACTTATGGGGCTGTTATTGCTTCAATTTTCTTTTATGTTCATCCATGAGTTTGGGCATTACATAGTAGCAGAAGAATATGGCTTTAATCCTTCAATGCATTTTTTTGCTTCAGCAGAAGGTAGCAAGGGAGGTATAGCATACACTTCTTATTCTTATCAACAAAATGAACAAAATGATATAATTGAGAGAAAAATACTCTTTGCAGGGCATTATTTTGAAATGATTTTGCTTGCTGTAATTACAGGGGTAAGCTTGATATTAGTGATTATAAAAAAAGAATGGCTGTTATGTGTGCTGTTAGGAATAGTGTTTATAATGATGGTAAGCTTCTTAATAGACTGGAATGTGTTTAATCCACTTTATGATAGTGATTTATATTATCTTTTGATGGGATTTCAATAGAAACATTTATAAACTATAAAGCCATTTTTTAATTTGATTTAGTTTTAACTTTAAAAAGAGCGTGAATTTATGAGAATTAAACTAATTTACAACAAAATTTTTTTTTTAATTTTAGCTTTTATATTGATAATGCCTTCTGGACAGTCTGCTACTGTTACTTATGATACTTATACTACTGAAATTTTAAGTAATGAATTAGATGAAAGCCATTCTTACACTGTTTATCAAACTTCAACTCCTAGAGTGAATGAATTTGAGGATGAAAGTAGTAATGACCAAGACGCGGCAGTAAGATTTGGAGATGGTACAATTAACTGGGATAATGTTGTTATTACAGCAATAAAGCTTCGCATAAATGGTGAAGTGAAGTCTACTTCAATAGATGATGGTGCTATTAGGATTTATCGTTGTACATCAACTTATAACCCAACTACTGTTACTGAAGACAACGTTGGAACTCGAAGTTTTATATGGGAATCATCTAACTATGAAGCAAACGAAGAGATTGCTACTTCTCGTACTCTTTCTGAAATTGGCGATGCCTGTTTCAGTGACGGTTATTGCTATTATCAAATTATCGGGGAGGCTGATACTGATGGTGAGTTTGATGCAGAATTATTTTTTAATGCTGGAGATTCATATCTTGAAATAACTTATAATTCACCGCCAACAACCCCAACATCATTATCATTAACAGACCCTATTTATGTTGGAAGCACTTTAACAGCAACTGCTTCTGGCTCAACAGACCCAGACAGTGATGGTATAACTTATTATTATGAGTTTTATAATGTTAATGATGGAGCAACTCGCCAGGCATATTCAACTGATAAAACATATGTAATAGCAGTAGCAGATGCACATAACACAATAAGGGTAAGGGCAAAGGCTCGTTCCATCCCAGGATATTCAGGAGAGAAAGAAGCAACAAGAGCAGTTTCAAACACAGCACCAAACCAGCCAACCCTTAATTCTCCAGCAGATGATTCAACAGGACAGCCAACAACACTAACTCTTAATTTAACTATGAATGATGATGATGCAGATAATATGAATGTTAGTTTTTGGTGGGGAATGATGGAAGATATAAACATAGGTAATGCCACAACTATATCAAATGGTTTTGATGCAACTTATGAATGGAATACTTCTGGCCTTTTAGGTTCTGATTATGGAACGCTTTATAATTGGTATGCAACTGTAACAGATGGAACAGACACAACTACAAGCTCTACTTATTCTTTTACAACAAATTATCTTCCAACAATTCAAGTCCAGAACACTTTCACAAATGCTTCAGCAGGGCACGATTTCAATGTAACTGCTGGAATTAGTGATACAGATGGCGGAACAGATATTTCAGCAACAAATATATCATCAACAGGCTCTTGTGTCCAAATAAGCAATTCAACATCTGGAAATTACTTTAATGTAACCTACAACTGC
>Ga0307991_1001474_pt1 | contig 16356 bp, 14 predicted proteins | sample EllFjometagen131_FD_203146 | JGI IMG/M metagenome (GOLD analysis project Ga0307991, IMG submission 203146) | Marine microbial communities from Ellis Fjord, Antarctic Ocean - #131 | ecosystem: Environmental > Aquatic > Marine > Unclassified | place: Southern Ocean | collected 2014-10-08
ACGCACTTTATCCCCCCTGTTCAAAAAAAGATATTTTCTTATATAAAGGCACCAGAACCGGGCTTGTTCAACCCCTGGATAAGATCGTGGTTCGCTGTGCTCACACGGATCTATCCTTGTTCGTTCGGCCTGCGCGCTACTGACACTCATTATTCCAACAATAAAAATTAATAACCATTTTTTCATTTACCTGTCCTCCGCTTTGACCACCACCAGGCAAGCATTATTTTATTTCATGCCCCACCCAGACAACTTTCCCTATTAATAAAAAAATTCCAGATCCGCAACATAGGATTTTGTTTCCGCTTTCATTGGCTGATGCTATGCACAATCTCTCGGCCCTCGATGGCTGGTAATTATTGTTTATCGTGCTGCTTTTTTTCGAAAGCTGAAACTTGTTCTCAGCTCGATAAATTTAATTACGAATTTGTAATCATACATTATTAATTAAAGGATGGGCATCGGGTTTTTGCTGATTTTTTTGTAGGGGATTTGCTGACAGAATAATTTTTTCTAATCTGATATCGGAAATTAAAACCGGATTGACTGAAAAGTTGGTCCGGTTTTTTTATTTCCTATGGAATTTTAAACGGTGGTTTTTTGGTGGTATTTTCTCTAAAAACAAAAAAGGCGACTTCTTAAAAGTCGCCTAACTTATTGATATTATTGGTGGGCCGTCTCGGAATCGAACCGAGAACCTACTGATTAAGAGTCAGGTGCTCTGCCTAGTTGAGCTAACGGCCCATATCTTTAATGAATTAAAACATATTCAAATAACAATTTGTGTTTTGAATGTCAAATTATTTTATTGATAAAATATGTATAATTATTTTAAGGCACTTCGTCAGATAATAATGACGATTACTGATCCGGCCAGGCGTATTTTTTTTCTTTTCTGATTCTTTTTTTATTGTTTTTCCAGCTTGAATCTTTCTGTTTCTTTTTACTTTTTGATTTTTTTTCAGTTGTCGTTATTGATAGCGAAAAGGACCCGGCCTGAGCTTGTTTTTGATAAGCGTTGATTGCATCTTTTTTTTTCGTTGGTTTTTTAACTGCCGGCAATTCTTTTGGCAGAGTGGGCCCGGTAAAACAGTCTGCGGGAATAATGTTTGTCAGGTACAGCAGATCTCCGGCATGATGAAATGCCATGCCCTGGTCCACCATTTTCCGGGCATGTACAGTCAATACAATGGGCTGATTGTCCCTTCGCCTGCCGATTTTTTCTGCCATTTCCCGGTCTTTACAGCAAATGATACTGGCATGCGCCGTCGGGTGAACGCCATTATCCAGAACAGACAGATACGATTTATGCTTGATGCAGGCATATAAATGTTTTGGGGGGGTATCACATACAATAGAAGGACGCAGCCGGCTCCGGTCTTTGGCCCGGATGCGTTTATCGTCAATTTCAATAGGCGGGTTATTAAGCATCAGCATCATATCATTGATATGGCTGTTGCGAACATGCCGCCAGCCATCTGTTTCGGTGACGGCCTGGATAAATTCCTTGATTTTGATATACCCGTTTTCATCCAAAACCAGACCCAATTCATCCGGGTGCCGGGCAAGCACGTATTCGGAAAATTTTGCAAACTGTTTAATTTGTTTTTGTCGGGTGATGGCCATGATTTAACCGGATAAAATATATGCGTTCTGTCAAACGGCCCCTTGACCACAAGGGCCCCCTCTGTTATCGTGACTACCGCTAAAAAGATTAACAAGTCAACCAGTTTTATTGGGCTTAATATGATGGCGTCGTAAAAAGTCCCATCTACTGCGTTGTAGCAATTTTTCAGCCACTCAAGATACTACATGTATGATTTCTTGTCTGAAAAATAACTACGCTTTGCCAAATTTTATGGTATTGGTGGAACTTTTAACTTAGCCATCTGGATACTTTTTACGAGAGCATCAATATAGGAGGAAGAAAGTATGAAATCATATCAAAAATCCCGCGATCTGTTTGAAAAGGCCAAATCCATGATTCCCGGAGGTGTTAATAGTCCGGTCCGGGCCTGCCGGTCCGTGGGGACAGACCCGGTATTCATCGAAAAGGCTGCCGGATCAAAGCTGATCGATGCGGATGGGAATGAATATATTGATTATATCGGTTCATGGGGCCCGATGATTCTGGGTCACTCTCATCCGTCGGTAATAAGCGCCTTGGAACAGGTTTTAAAACGGGGAACCAGTTTTGGTGCGCCGGTGGACCTGGAGGTTGAGCTTGCGGAACTGATTATTCAAGCGGTGCCCTCAATCGAAAAAGTTCGTATGGTTAATTCCGGAACCGAAGCCACCATGAGCGCCATTCGGTTGGCCCGTGGGGTTACCGGCAGGAATACCATTGTAAAATTTGATGGATGTTATCATGGACATGCGGATTCGTTTTTGGTCGCCGCCGGGTCCGGTGTGGCGACGCTGGGTATTGCCGGAAGCCCCGGGGTCCCGGAAGATGTCATTAAACACACGATGTCATTGCCTTACAATGACATAGAAACATTTACATCCGTGATGGATAAATCCGGTGATTCGATTGCCGCTGTCATTGTTGAACCGGTGGCCGGAAATATGGGGTTGGTGCCGTCTGCAAAAGGATTCCTTGAAACATTGCGGAAAGAAACCGCCAAACATGGTATCTTGTTGATCTTTGATGAGGTGATGAGCGGATTCCGGGTCTCTTCCGGCGGCGCTCAGGTACTATACGGTATTGATCCGGACATGTCCTGTTTTGGAAAAATTGTTGGCGGGGGGCTACCCGTGGGTGCGTATGGCGGCAGGAAAGATATTATGTCCCAGGTAGCGCCGGAGGGTCCGGTGTATCAGGCCGGAACGCTTTCAGGCAATCCCCTTGCCATGGCTGCCGGAATTGCCACACTTAAAGAAATTAAAAAACCGGGATTTTATGAAGCTTTGGAGAAATCTTCATCACGTCTGGCGCAAGGGCTTGAACAGGCGGCAGTAAATACCGGAACAAAAGCAGTGATCAACCGAGTGGGATCGATGGTTGGTCTGTTTCTTACAGATCCGCCGGTGGCAAATTTTGAAGATGCCAAAACATCAGACCTGGACAAGTTTGCCGCATATTACCGGAAGATGCTTGAACGGGGGATATATCTGGCGCCGTCCCAGTTTGAGACCCTGTTTGTTTCTGCCGCACATTCGGATCAGGATATTGATAACACTATTTTTGCGGCAAAAGCGGTGTTAGCCGAACTGAATAAAGAGTAGCTTTTCAATAAGCCCGGAAAAAAATTAAACTAAACGATAAGGGATAATAGGCGACCCTATGTCTGCTGCCAATTCAATACCGGATAATGTGAAAAGCATTCATCTGATTGCTGTTTGCGGGACCGGGATGGGGGCATTGGCCTGTATGCTCAAAGATCTCGGCTATGCGGTGACCGGTTCCGATGCCAATGTGTATCCGCCCATGAGCACGTTTTTGCTGGGCAAGGGTGTTTCTATTTTCAAGGGTTTTGACGCGCAAAATCTGGAATACGGCCCGGATCTTGTGGTGGTCGGCAATGCCGTCCGAAAAGATAATCCCGAAGCGGAAAAGATGCGTGAAATGGGATTGAATTTCTGCTCTATGCCGCAGGCGCTGAATCATTTTGTTGTGGCCGACAAGAAATCATTGCTGGTCACCGGCACCCACGGCAAAACCACCACGTCATCTATGCTGGCTTGGATTTTATATGTGGCCGGTCTGGATCCCTCATTTATGATCGGCGGCATCCTGCTTGATTTTGACGGTAACTACCGGCTGGGAAATGGCGGATATGTGGTGATTGAGGGTGATGAATATGATACCGCCTTTTTTGACAAGCAATCCAAATTTTTACACTTTGATCCCTATGTTGCCATATTAACCAGTGTCGAATTTGATCATGCAGATATTTTCAACGACTTGGCCCATGTAAAAAAAGCATTTGGCCGATTTATCAATAAGTTTTCAGATCAGAAGACCCTGATCGCCTATGATCAGGATGAAAACATTGATGACCTGCTGGCCGGAAAAAGTATTAATACACAACGATATGGACAGCGCCTCGGATCTCAATGGCGGATTGAAAGCGCCTATGTAAAACCGCCCTGGAACTGTTTTAACGTATCGCAAAATGGTCAGATGTTCGGAGAATTTAAGATAAGACTGCCTGGCGCGCACAATCGGTTCAATGCCCTTGCGGCAATTGCGGCAGCCTGGCAGCTGGGGATTTCATCGGATGTGATTGCAAAGGCATTTGAAACATTTACCGGCGTAAAGCGCCGCCAGGAAGTTCGCGGGGTTAAAAATAGTGTGACCGTGATCGATGATTTTGCCCATCACCCCACGGCCGTGAAAGAAACCATCAAAGCGATTCGCCCTTTTTATCCGGATGGCCATTTGATTGCCGTGTTTGAACCCAGGACCAATACCAGTATGCGCGATATTTTTCAGGATGAATATGCCAAAGCATTTGATCTGGCGGATAGGGTCTGTATCAGAAAACCGCCGTTGCTTGAAAAGATTCCTGAAAACTGTCGGTTTTCTTCGGAAAAGCTGGTTGAGGATCTCAAAATAAAAGGAATGGATGCTGCTTATTTTCCGGATACGGATGCCATTATTGATTTTGTGGGAGCATCAGCGCAAGCCGGAGATGTGGTGCTGGTGATGTCAAATGGGGGGTTTGACAATATTCATGAGAGGTTGTTGGAAATATTGTAAATATTTATTTTGTTGTTGAAATTTTGATTTTTGCGTCCATCAGTTCTTCGGTGGTTTTTTTTAGCCGGTTGGCCAGAATTTCTGCAAAGCCTCTGTAGAGGACGTATTTAAATGTTAACCGGTTTTTTTCATCCAGGGTGTCAATTTGTGACGTGTGAACAATCAGGCAGGTGGTCGGGCTGGCGGCATATACGGATGCAGATCTTGCAATGCCGGTAACAACACCGATTTCTCCGAAAACATCGCCGGTACGGCGCAGGATAATCAGTTCCCGGCCTTTTTTCATGACCTTTGCTTTCCCAGAGATCAGGTAAAAAACCCGGTCATCCAGACTGTCTTCTTCAATAATGATTTCATTTTCTTTATACGTCCTGACTTCGCTAAACCGCATAAAGGTGTCAAGGTCTTGTTCGTTAAAACATTCAAGTGCGGGAATTTTTTTTAAGTATTGAATCGTTTCATGGTTGTCATTAAGAAATCCAGTTTCGGTCATCAGTTTGCCCCTTATTAATTTTGTATGATAAACTTTTTAAATATAGTAATATTAGCGATTAATCAAGGGGAATTTAACAGGGGAATTTAATCTAAGCCAGGGTGTTTTGGTGGATAAAAAAAGGCATGGCCGGCTGACCGGCCATGCCTTTTTAACAGATTGTAAGAACATTTAGAAACTTAATTTAGTTTCCAATAAAACTTCATAGGCTTCGTCTTCACCTAAATGGGCATCGCCCGGATCGATCATGGCCATATAAAGTGTAAAGGACAGATTTTTGGAATATCCGTACTTGGCCTGAAGCTGATAGTAATCACCGATATCATCGTCCACGCCTGAATTCGTTTCATCAGCTGTCAGCAGTCCGTAAGAAAGTTTTGCGCTTAATTTTTCGCTCAACTTGGCGCCGATGCCGACGGTTGCAATGGAGATATTGGAGTATACCGCTTCGCCGCCGGTACTGCTGCCTTCATTCCAGTTTGCGTCATAGTCTGTTATTGCGTTAGGCTTCTTCGTGTTAACATATTTCCATGCCAGAAGATCGCCGAACTGGGGCCATCCACCATAATATACATCCCATCGATTGCTTTCATCATCATTTGGATCTTCATCGCCTTCCAAAAATACATATCCGCAGAACAGTCGGGGACTTAACGGGACATCTTTTAAGGTAAACCCAAGATCCAGTTTATAGCCCATGGCATCCTGGTCAATGTCAGCAGAGTCGTTGAACTGGCCGAATTGATAAGCAAATTCACCGGAATAATCCAGGGAGAATTTTTCATCATCATCTAAGTCAAGTTTGTCAGATAGGCGAATACCGGTCATCCAGATATCTTTGTTTTTGAGTTCATCATCACGATTTAAAAGATAAAGTTCTTGTTTGCCGCCCATGACCGGGCATTTGGCAGTCAAATACGCACCGGTCAGGGTGATGTCGTCAGAAGAAGCTTCATCCCGGTTGTTTTCTTCGTCTTTGAAATAAAGGAGATCAATGACCGCATTGTCGCTTAGAGGGATGGAGAGTTTTAAACCATCAAAATAGAGATTGGTGGAGGCAAATTGAGAGTTGCCGTCAAACAGGACAAACCCTGATCCGTACATCAGGTTCATGCGACCGGCATTGAAGGTTGCGCCGGATCCGAAAAAATCTTTGACCGTGATATACGCATTGTCAATAAAGACTTTGTTGCTTTGGTTGTCACCAGCGTCTGAAACACCATTCCCGTAAGTTTGGTTGGTTAGTTTCAGAAACCCGGAAATGTTATCCGACGGGGTTACCTTAAAATGAATACTGGTTCTCAGTCGATATGTATTCCAGTTATCCCAATCCGCATTATCGTCATGACTCCACATGTTCTGCATGTCATAGCCCCTGAACCGGATATGACCGCCAAAATCAATATTGTCCGCTATTGTGCTGGCAACTGCCGGTGTGCATAAAAACAACACTAAAAATACAATCCAAAATTTTTTCATTCGTTCCCCTCCTTTTTTTGGTTAGTAAAATGGTTACAGTATTAAAAAAATATGTTGTTTGGTTGCTTAATCTTATGCATCAGGTGAATACTGCTTATTGAAATGGTGAAGTAAATAAGCTAATTGGTAGAAATATGCAACATCTTGTATCAACTTAATTTCAGTGGTTTTATAATATCTGTCTGAAATATTTATATAATACAGCACGAAATATTTTTTATTGTTAAATTTCTTTGTTATTTAGCATAATTAAATTCAATTGTCAAACGGAGACTTGACCCCAATCACCTTTAATCCTTGACGCGACACTATCCATTGAACACATGATGGGCAGAACATGGGATTTGCATCTGGAATACCAGGCAAGGCTTATGTAAAAAACAGTGGGGAATCAGAATGTGGATTTTTTGATTTTTCATCTTGTTCAGAGTGCTTTTTGTGTTATATTTTGACAGATTAAAATGATTTCAAAACCTGAAGAAAAAATATATCATGAATAAAGAAGATAATAAAAATCAGGAAGATAATAAAAATCAGATTGATAAACTCATCAAATTTTTTAAATCTTTACAGCAGAAGAAGCCCAGGCCGGACCAGACGGATTATTCTTCATGGGATCAGACAGAAGAAGAATACAGGAAAGAACAGGCAGGCTGGCTTGAAAGCGTGAACCAGAAAAAACAAAAACAAAAAAATAAAAATAAAAATTTGGATGAATGCGGATGCAAACTGATAAAGTAACCAATTATATTGTAACCTGGCTGAAGGACTATTGCGAACAGGCCGGGATGAACGGTTTTGTCATTGGTGTTTCCGGCGGCATTGATTCGGCGGTCACATCAACCCTTTGCGCCAAAACCGGGAAATCCGTGATGGTGCTGAATATGCATATATACCAGAATGCGACCCACGTAAACCTGGCTCAACAGCATATTGCCTGGCTGGAAAATAAATTTCCCTGTGTGAGCAGCCAGACGGTTGATTTAACTGGTTCGTTTCAGTCCCTTGAGAAAACCCTGCCACCGGAAATTCAGGATGAACTGACCATGGCAAATACCCGGTCAAGGCTGCGAATGCTGACATTGTATTCGGTTGCGGGCCATCATAAAATGCTGGTGGCCGGAACCGGCAACAAGGTGGAGGATTTTGGCGTGGGATTTTTTACAAAATACGGCGATGGCGGGGTCGATTTGTCGCCCATCGCAGATTTAATGAAATCCCAGGTTTATGAAGTCGCCAGGCATCTAAAGGTTATTGACGGGATTATGAAAGCAAAACCCACGGACGGTCTTTGGGAGGACAGCCGGAGTGATGAAGACCAGATCGGTGCTACCTATGATGAACTGGAATGGGCCATGCGCTTTGAATCGGCCTTGGGGAATGACAGCGCCTTGTCCGACCGGCAGAAAGAAGTCTTATCCATTTATCGTTCATTTAATCGGGCCAACCGTCACAAAATGGACCCCGTTCCCGTGGCAGTGATTCCGGTTGAGTTGAAATAAATTAGGGTAAGCGTTCACAGGGCACCACATCTGTTTTTAAAACAACTCTGTACAGCATAAATGAAACCTGTGAATGTTTACAAAATAAGTTAGCGCTTATGGGTATCTGGCGGGGGATATCTCTGCCCGCTAAATTTTTATTAACACGAAAAATAAAAGAGCATGATATGGAATTCTGGACTCTTTTAACACAGATTCTCCTGCTGCTGGTGACCGCATTTTTAATGGGGGTCCTGGCAGAACGGCTTAAGCAGAGCCCCATCATCGGCTACCTGCTGGCCGGTATTCTGATTGGCCCCTGGGTGTTTAATTCAGAAGCCATATTCCAGCTTTCGGAACTCGGTGTAGCGCTTCTTTTATTTTCCATTGGTCTGGAATTTTCTTTTCAGCGGCTTCGTCGCATGGGAGCCATGGCCTTCGTCGGTGGCACCCTTCAGGTTTGTGGCACGCTGACGGTTTTTGCGCTTGGTTTTTTAATTTTTCGACCCCTGGGGGAATCCCTTGCCCTTGGTGCCATGGTTGCGTTAAGTTCCACGGCAGTGGTGATGCGGGTCTTGGTGGATAGGGCGGAAATAGACTCGCCCAGGGGACGCAATGCCCTGGGGATTCTTCTGCTTCAGGACATTGCCGTTGTGCCGCTGGTGATCATGGTCACCATGATCGGGCAGGGTGGTTCGGAAATACCCATTTATGAGGCGGTGATGAAAACGGTTTTCGGTGCCATTGGACTGTTGGTGCTGTTTTATGGGTTATTTTATTATCTGGTGCCGTTGCTGCTCAAATCCAAAACCGTCCACGCCAGTCGTGACCTGATTATTCTTTTAGCCATTGTCGCAGCAATCGGATCAGCCTGGTTGGCACATTCAGTGGGGCTCTCCCCGGCGCTGGGCGCGTTTATTGCCGGTATGATGCTGGCGGAATGCGAGTTTGCGGCCCAGATCCGCTCGGATATCGGGACGATCCGGACCCTGTTTGTTACGCTTTTTTTTACATCCATCGGCATGCTGGCAAATCCGCTATGGATGCTTTATCACATACACTGGATAGCGGCTGGACTGTCATGCATGATTATCGGGAAAGTTTTGATTATTTATATTATTGCCCGTCTCTTAGGAAATCCTCGTACGCCGGCGCTTGCAACCGGGATTACCCTTGCCCAGATCGGTGAATTCTCCTTTGTGCTTGCCACAACCGCCCGTGGTTTTGCGCTTGTTGACGAAAATACATTCAACTGGGTGGTGTCTGTGACCATTATGTCAATTTTTCTGTCACCGTTCATGGTATCTCACGGGGCGAAATTGGCGCAGCAGTTCATGCGCATAATGTCTTTCAAAGGTGCCCGGCCAGTATTGCCTGAAGACGAAACCGCCCCGGAATCGTTTGAACAGATAATTATTATCGGTTTTGGTCCGGCCGGTCAGAAGGTGGCGGATGGATTGGTGGAAAACGGGATCAAGCCGTCGGTGCTGGAAATGCGGCCTGCAATGGCCCGGGTCGCCCGGGAAAAGGGCTTGACAGTTTATATGGGAGATGCCGGTCACGAAGAAGTTCTGTTACATGCCGGCCTGGACAGGGCCTGCCTGGTGGTGGTAACTATTCCGGACCCCCGGAGTGTCCGTGATACCGTTAAGAATATCCGCAGACTGTCACCCGGTTCTACCGTTATTGCCCGCAGCCGGTATAATATTCACACCGCTGAGATTGATAAAGCCGGGGCGCATCTGACGGTTGATGAAGAGGAAATTGTGGGCAAATATCTTTCGAACCATGTTATTGATTGTTTGCAGGGCAGGGGAGATATGGATTATTCCTGTGCATGCGCCCTGGCAGGACTTCCGGATGAACTTTTTCATGAAGCCGGTTAATAAAATATTTAACTGTTAAGATGTCTTTTTCTGTTTATCCTTGAGCCATTCCAGTGTTGGTTTCCAGACCTGTTCGAATGCATTTTTCCCGACAATCAGGTCGATATGGCCGGCAGACGGAACACCAATAAGATTATAGGGATCCTTCGGGGAAATGATTTCCCGGGCCAGAAAGACACTTTCCGGCGTGGCAATCAGATCGCTGGCACCATAGAAGAACAAAAAATTTTTCCGGCTTTTTTTAAGACGGCGGAGCTGGTCCAGATAATTGGTAATTTTTTTCTGGGAAGAGTATCCTTTTTGGATAAACTCAGAAAAAAATTTTTGAAGTTCCTTTGGCATGGGCTCAATGATATTGCCGAGCATCGTTTTGATGGTCGCGTTGCTGATATTTAATGGATTAAACAGGTACGGGCTGATCAGGTTAAAACGGACAAACCAGTCAGGCAGAGCCCGTATGGTCCGTGTCAGCGGCACCATATTCTGGGAAAGATTGCCCAGGACCGCATCTTCCTCTACGCCCAGTATTTTAGACGCAAGATTAATATAGGGAATAAACCGGAAGAAAATCTGATTCAATGCCATGGGACTGCCGATGGTAATCAGGTTTTTAATTGGATTGGACGGGTTTTTCGCAAGGTAAGAATAGGCAATCATTCCCCCTAAGCTGTATCCGATCCATGATATTTTTCGGGACCGGCTGTGTGTGCACACAAAATCGATGACCGCCGGTGTTTCAAAGTGGATCAGGTCGTTGTAATTGTATTTTGGCGATACACGGTAACGTTTTTTATAATAAATGCTTTCTTTACAGTGACGGCTCACGTACCGGTTATGCACCCGGTCGGAATAGCCGGGATGGTATAGATAAACGTCAAATCCATGGGATGCCAGAAGGTTTGCAAAGGACCGGTTATGATCCAGGGCCAGGCACCTGCCTTTGTTGTCCACCCGAAACAGGTTGGCATTGTTGCAGATCCCGGGGCTCATAATCACCGGCCCGTATTTGGGGATATCTCTGGAAGTTGAAAAGAGATGTTTTACATAAATTTCTTTTCCCTCTTTTTGAATAAACAGGTCTTCGCCAGCCAGAAAATAGGGAGGTGACGGCGGTTTTTGATCAATTAGCGGCTTTTTTTTTCTCCATCCCAAAATCATTGTCAGTACCACGAAGTATGCATGTTGTTTTTTAAAAATTGTTCTGCTTGTACTGTATTTTATACACGAAATTCAGAAGACTGCCTATCGGTTTTTTTTAAAATAACCTGTTAATTGATTAGCGATCGGATTTTTTACTTCATCCTTTTCATTACAATTGTATTTGACCCCCGTTCAATCTCATCAAAGATCTGAGTCCCCGGCCCAATCGGTTCCCATATTAAAATATCCGGTGTAATGGTCACTTTCAGCCAGCTATTTAAAATACCGATTTCAAACGCATCGGTGATTTTTTTATCATAAACTCGTCCAACATCAGCCAAAACATTTTGTATTTCCGGTGTGATTTCCATGATGACAATATCCTTAAGTTTTCAATTTTCAATTCTCACTTTTCATTTTCCAGCGCTTTCCTAACCGTTGTTACCAGGCCTTTTTGGGAAAATAATGTCTGGATAAAATGCACCCCCTTATCTAAAACACTGTTTAAAGTGCTATCGGTCAACCACTAATTGCAAAATCAAGAAACCGAAAAAGTTACGCCCAGTTGAGAACCTGAAAGTTATTTCCAAAAGCGCGGTTGAATTTTTTCAGGTGATTTTTGGTGGGGTTGATGACATGTTTGTGGGTACAGATTGACAAAAGGGGGATATCAGCGGCACTATCCGTATAACCGTATATTTTCTGGGGGTTTTCAAGGATCACATCACTGAGCAGATCGACTTTTTTATATCCATAACAATGCTGTTCATAAACAAGGCCGCCCATGAGTAGTTTTTCAATCGAACCGATAACTTTACATTTTTGAATGCCCAGTTGTTTGGATATTTTTTTAATTGCCCAGGTGGGGGCGCCGCTGACAATAAGGACGTTATGGCCGGCATCTAAATGAAATGCCATTTTATCCAATGCATCCTGATAGACGAAAGCGTCTGAAAGGGAACAATAAAAATGCAGAAAGCTTTTCCGCGCTTCTTTGAGCTCTTTTTTATTCAGGCCTGCCGTGGCAATCCACATATAAATGGAATGGCTGATGAATCTAAACCGAATCGGCAGGTAAAACAGCATGGCAAAAGGGGATAAAAAATATGCCGCCAATTTTCGGGTGATACTGGAATTTAACCGATGCTTTATAAATTCATATCCTGAATCACGCGATACAATAGTCAGGTCAAAATCAAACAGGGCGAATATTTCAGAATGATGGGTCATTATTTTTTCCTGGGTTTAATATTTAATTAAATTGATTATTCGAGGTGAATAATTGTAGGTCGGGATTCCATTCCCGACAAAAGGCATGCGTCAATTGCCGGGTAAGAAACCCGGCCTACTTTAATATAAAAGTCGGTTTCCGATGGCAAAGAAAAAAGTTCCACCAAATTCTAAAATTGGCAAGGCGCGCAAATTCTGAGTGATGATTCGTACTTGATGTACTATGAAGATACGAAGAATGTTGCGCAACAAAAAATTTGGATTTTTTACGAAGCCATCAATTCTATTTTCCAAACGGGCACTTGGGAAATGTGCAGGTGTTACAATTTAAGCAAAATCCACCGACAGCCATTTTTGCCAGATCCATACGGGTAATTTTCTGGCCGGCTAAAATACGGGGTAGCAGAAGGTCAAAACTGGTTGTTTTATAAAACAGGGCACAAGCGGGAACGCCGATCACCGTTGCCGATCCGATTTTTCCGATAAGGGTCATGGCCCCGGGCAGAATCGGCGCGCCGTACAGGGCATTTTCTAGCCCGGCCTGAATCAGGCCTTTTCGCGTCTGGTCATCCGGGTCCACGGAGAGCCCGGCAGTGGTGACAATCAGATCAATGCCCATATCCATCATGGCTATGATGTTGTCGGCGATCTGGTCGGTATCATCAGAAACAATCACTGAATGGGCGACACTACAGTTTAATTTTTCCACTTTGCTCCTGATGATCGGATCAAACTTGTCCTCGATCAGGCCTGAAAATATTTCGGTTCCTGTGATCAGAATTCCGACCCTGGCCGGTTTTAAGGGAATGATGTTGAACAACGGTCCTTTTTTCAGGCAGGCCACGGCCTGGTTGAAGTGATCGCGGGATAGATACAGCGGAATGGCGCGGCATCCGGCAAACGGCCGGTTTTTATCTACCAGAATATTGTTTTGCCGGCTGGTGCACATTACATTGGGAACCAGATTGAAACTTTGTAATCTTTTTTCATCAATGGTGAGCAGGCCGTTGATGGCGGCATAAAAATCAATTTTGCCTTCTTTTGGCGGTGTATTATAATAAACGTCAAATCCAGCAATTCCCGGTGCAAATGTGGTCACCGCATCATTCTCATGAACCCATTTGGTTGTGTCGACATCTGTTTTGCCTTCCACATAGACAGAGGAACGCCCCATTTGCTGAAGTCGGCACAGATCCCCGCCTTCGATCTTCTGGCCGGCGCTAAATTCCGGGCCTTTTGATTTTCCCGGCACAATCCGTGTCATATCATGCAGGGCTTTTTCTCCGACGGCGTTTTCGACGGCCACTGATGTCAGGGAAGGGGAGGAGGCTTGAAACTCGGATGATTGAATGTCGGACTGGTATGGGCTTTCTCCCTGGCAGCCCCGGCAGATGGCCCCATCGTTTTTTGGATACGCTTCCTTGCACACAGGACAGGCAACAATGGAACGCGATGATTTTTTTTTCTGATATTGCGGGCGGATATGCACCGGTGTGATGCTCAGATATTGATCGCCTGCTTTCTCGATTTCGGCAAAAAGCGTGTCCGTATCCTGTTCCTGTTTGGGTGTTTCTTTCAGGAACCAGGCTTTGATTTTCGGAAAGTTTTCAAGCTTTTCCAAATCAATAGCAACGCGCCAGCCGTCAAAGCTGAATTTATCATAAAGGCTGACAGCATATCGTCCCAGATTGGTTACCCGCATCCATGAATTGCCGGTGCTGCATAGGGTTAGAAGCTGCACCGCATCCGGAAGGCATTTTGGTGTTTCAACCAGGGCCTCAAACAGAGTCCCTTCAGGTATTTTTTTTTTGACGGCAGCCACCATAAAACCACCGATTAACAGCCCAGGGGCCGGGTAACCATGAAAGGATCGCGCCAGTTCTTTGAACTCATTAAATGTATATTTTCCGATATTCATAGAATCCTAATTATCGTAGAAAGGGTAATCGTAATGTTATATAAAAACTGAATTGATCAAAATATATTCATAAAAAAAATAGCAGGAATCAATACAAATATTTTTGATCCCTGCTTTTATTAAAATAAATAAAAACCGTTATGCAATATGATGGTTTAATCTAAATACGATGGTTCATTTTTTCTTTTTGTTCCCACTCATGGATAACGGTCCCTTCATCAACTTTTTCCCATCCGGTGATCATCCCTTTGGTATGGGCGAAAATGGTATGCCCGGTTGTGGTCAGATAAACATGAACAACTAAAAACATCAATAAGCCAAATGCAATCAGCCAGATGATGCCGATAAAATTATGTACAATAACCGCCTGATCAAAACCCATCAGATAAAATGAACCATGAACCTCCAGTCCGGTCACCAGCAATATGGCGATCAGCACCATTTGAAGCCAGTGCCAGAAACGCTCATAACGGGAGTAGATATATATATTCCATTTGTTCCGTCATTTAATCTTCCTTTCTTCGGGTAATACTTGCAAAAAATTGGCCGATCGCATGCAGCGTAATGCCGCCCAATGCTGCTAAAAGTTTTACTAAAAATGGCAATGAGTATGCCAATCTTTATTCAATATTCAAGAAAAAAACGATGGTGTGAATAATCAGTTGCCCTGATGTTTTATAAAATATTTAAATCAGGTTGGCTTTAAATTTGAACTTGAACACCGGTTGTCAGCGTATTATATTAAAAGGATGAGTTTCGGGAGGGGCCTATATTCCAGAATTAATGGATTCCCGCTTTTCTGTTCCCTGTTGTCTGAGCGCCGGGAAGACATTTTGCATTGAGACGGATGAAAAAATATGGGTTAAACCGGCCCGGTTAAAATTAAAGGAGTGGGGGGGTTCAATGAATCACATGTATGTTCAAGTTTTTCGTTTTTTTATCATATTCGGATGTCTGGTAAGTCTATTTTCAGGATGCCGCTTAAAAGCGCCGATGCCGATGCTTATTGAAGACATCTCCTGCCATAAAGTTTACATTGCGGATGGCCCTGAGGATTTTGTACTCGATACGTGGCACGGGCCCCCACGACTACTGGTTTCATCTCATGATCGCCGCAATCCAGAAACATCCGGCGGTATTTTTTATTTTGATATTGATACGGAGAAAACCGGCAAAATGTCGCGTATCGGTGACCCAGAGAAAATTGCAACGTTTAAGCCGCATGGCATGGATATCCGAAGAACCGGCGGCCAAACACTGCTTTATGTGATTATTCATGACCCCAACGCGAATGGGCAGAGATGTGAAAACGCCATTATCATTTATGAAGTCAATAAAAACGACCTTCGGTTTGTTAAACTCATAGAAGATGCGGATTGTTTGTGGTCGCCCAATGACCTGTCGGTCTTGCCGTCCGGGGATATATACGTTACCAATGATTTGCGCGGTAGCCTGGATATGTATCTGCGTCGTCAATCTTCTGAAATTACTTATTTCGATCATATCTCTGAAACATGGAAAAAAGTGGCGGCGGATATCGCGTTTGCCAATGGCATCCTTGCCGAAGCGGATCAGGTGTATGTGTCGGCAACTTTTGATAACCAGGTGATGGTATTTCCACGTTCAGATGACGGCAGGCTGGGCGCCCCGGAGCAGATTGTTCAGGTCAAAGGCCCGGATAATATCATGCGATATAAAAACTTGCTGCTGATCACCGCACATTATGATGATCTGGCATTTTTAAGTCACAGTAAAGATGCTGAAGCGCATGCGCCATCTATTGTGTTTATGATTCGGCCGGAGATGTATACCAAGGACCCGGTTTTTGTCGATACCGGAAAAATGATCAGCGCGGCATCAACCGCGATGGTTTTTAACGACAAACTATATATCTCACAGGTTTTTGACCCTTACATCGTCGTGTGTGATGTACCGGTGTTTATGAAAAGTTTTTAACGCATGTTTGGGGGCATTGCGATTATACTTTCAGGAATTGTGGTTTGTATACGAACAAACGGGGCCGG
>Ga0307991_1001475_pt1 | contig 16353 bp, 13 predicted proteins | sample EllFjometagen131_FD_203146 | JGI IMG/M metagenome (GOLD analysis project Ga0307991, IMG submission 203146) | Marine microbial communities from Ellis Fjord, Antarctic Ocean - #131 | ecosystem: Environmental > Aquatic > Marine > Unclassified | place: Southern Ocean | collected 2014-10-08
AAATATTCTAAACCCTCTGTTAAAAAACGACAAGAAAAATTGAAAGCTATCTATGTTCAGGAAATGCATAGAAATATGGATGCTTAGAAAATTTAATTGTAAAAGTTTAAATTTTATTTAAAAAAAAATTGTATTAAACAATAATTTGTATTAAATTTATACGTTTAAATATTGTTGATATAATTTTTTCTTTTTTAGCTTATGTTAAGTCAAAAATTTGTTCAGTACCTCCAATTTGAAAAAAGATATTCACATCATACTGTAGTTTCTTACAAAAATGATATTAATCAATTTTTTTTATTTATCAAAAATATTTATGATATCGATGATATTAAAAAAATTAATTATTCGATTGTTAGGTCATGGTTTGTAAGTTTGATTGAAAATGGTTTGTCTTCAAGGTCAGTAAACAGAAAAATGACAACATTAAAATCATTTTATAAATTTCTTCTAAGAGAAAATATTATTGATGAAAATCCAATGTTAAAAATATTTTCATTAAAAACTTCAAAAAAATTACCGGTTTTTGTTGAAGAGAAAAAAATGGAATTATTATTTAAAAATATTAAAATTAGTGATGAATTTAAAGATGTGAGAAATATACTAATTATTGAAATTCTCTATGCTACCGGAATAAGAGTTTCAGAATTGGTTGGTTTAAAAGAATCAGATGTAAATACAAAAAATTGTACAATTAAAGTTATAGGTAAAGGAAATAAAGAAAGAATTATTCCATATAATTTGGATTTAAACAAATTAATTCATCATTATATAGATGTTAAAAACAATATAAATATTGAAGAAAATTCTATTGAATATTTCTTTATAACAGAAAAAGGAAATAAAATTTATCCAAAACTTGCATACAAAGTAGTAAATTCATATCTTAGTGGAGTTACAACTTTAGATAAAAAAAGCCCACATGTATTACGTCATACTTTTGCAACTCATTTATTAAATAATGGTGCAGAATTAAATGCAATAAAAGAATTGTTAGGGCATTCAAATTTATCGGCGACACAAATTTATACTCATAATACAATAGAAAAATTAAAATCAATATATAAACAAGCCCATCCAAAGGCATAAATAAAAAACTAAGGAGGTTTATATGAAAGTTAATATTAATTCTGTTCGTTTTAAAGCAGACAAAAATTTAGAGGATTTTATTGAAGAAAAAATAAAAAAATTAAGTAATCTTTACGATGGCTTATACGGCAGCGATGTTATTCTTCGTGTGGATAATAATGACAAATTAGAAAATAAAATTGCAGAGATTAGATTAAACATTCCTGGTTATGACCTTTTTGCAAAAAAACAATGCAAAACTTTTGAAGAAGCAGTTGATAGTTCTGTTAATGCAATTCGCAAACAACTAATTAAACATAAAGTAAAAAAAAGAAGAGGGAAAAGTAAATAAAAATATTCATAAAGATTTCCCATAAATTGATAGAATTAAAAATAATTGCAAAATAATGTAAAAAACATACGAAATCATTTGTTTATTATTAATATGTTTTATAATTTTGCAGACCTTTTAATAAAGGTCTATTTTTTATATAGTTAAATACCTGGCAATTAAATTGTTCGATAGTAAAAAATGCCGATGTAGCTCAGTTGGCCAGAGCAGCTGATTTGTAATCAGCCGGCCGGCGGTTCGAATCCGTCCATCGGCTCAAGTTCTTTGAAGAATAAAAATTTGGGTGCAGGGGAGATACCAGAGTGGTCAAATGGGGCAGACTGTAAATCTGTTGGCGACGCCTTCGGAGGTTCGAATCCTCCTCTCCCCACAACATCAAAAGCGGGAGTAGCTCATTTGGTAGAGCGACAGCCTTCCAAGCTGTAGGTGGCGGGTTCAAGCCCCGTTTCCCGCTCAATCTGCCAATGTAGCTCAGAGGTAGAGCACTTCCTTGGTAAGGAAGAGGTCACGAGTTCAATTCTCGTCATTGGCTCGGATTTTATAAAGAATAAAAATATTTTAAGAATAATATAAATAGAAACAAAATAATAATTTTAAATTAAAACATAAACGGATATGGCTAAAGAAAAATTTGATCGTTCCAAACCACACGTTAATATAGGAACTATTGGTCACGTTGACCATGGTAAAACAACTTTAACTGCCGCAATCACTTTAAATCTTCAAGATAAAGGATTGGCAGAATTCGCATCTTTTGATTCAATTGATAATGCTCCTGAAGAAAAAGAAAGAGGTATTACAATTAATACTGCACACGTTGAGTATTCAACAGAAAATCGACATTATGCACACGTTGATTGTCCCGGGCATGCTGACTATGTTAAGAACATGGTTACTGGTGCTGCCCAAATGGACGGTGCGATTTTAGTTGTTGCTGCAACTGATGGACCTATGCCTCAAACTCGTGAACATATTCTTTTAGCTCGCCAAGTTGGTGTTCCTGAAATTGTTGTTTACATGAATAAAGTTGATATGGTTGATGATGAAGAATTATTGGAATTAGTTGATATGGAAATCAGAGAACTTTTAACATTCTATGAATTTGATGGCGACAATACTCCTATTATTCAAGGTTCAGCATTAGGTGCTTTAAACAAAGAAGAAAAATGGGTTAAAACAGTTATGGAACTTATGGATGCTGTTGATTCTTATATTCCATTACCAAAACGTGATATTGATAAGGATTTTTTAATGCCTGTTGAAGATGTTTTCTCAATCACAGGACGTGGAACAGTTGGTACTGGTAGAATTGAAACTGGTGTTATTAATTCAGGTGACTCTGTTGACATTATTGGAATGGGTGCTGAAAAATTAAAATCTGTTGTTACTGGTGTTGAAATGTTTAGAAAAATTCTTGATAGAGGTGAAGCAGGTGATAATGTTGGTCTATTGTTAAGAGGTATTGATAAAAATGAAATTCGTCGTGGTATGGTAATTGCCAAACCTGGCTCTGTTAAACCTCATAAAAACTTTAAAGGAGAGGTTTATATTCTTAAGAAAGAAGAAGGTGGACGTCATACTCCATTTCATACAAAATATCGTCCGCAATTCTATTTTAGAACAACTGACGTTACTGGCGAAATTGAACTACCCAAAGGAATTGAAATGGTTATGCCAGGCGATCACTTAACTGTTACTGGACATCTTATTTCCGAAATTGCAATGAATAAAGGTTTAAGATTTGCAATTCGTGAAGGCGGAAGAACAGTTGGTGCGGGACAAGTTACTGAACTCCTTGATTGATAAAAAATATTAAATAATTGGTAAGATTAAAAACATTCAGGATTTTTTTTGAATGTTTTTAATCTTACCAAAACATTTTTTTTATGTTATCTACGGGTGTAGCTCAATTGGTAGAGTAGTGGTCTCCAAAACCATTGGTTGTGGGTTCGAGTCCTACCACCCGTGCAAATATTAGATACTATGGCAATAAAAAGTTATATTAAAGATTCTTATAATGAATTAATAAAAAAGGTTTCATGGCCTAGTTGGAGTGAACTTCAAAACAGCGCAATTGTTGTATCCATTGCTTCCCTGATAATCGCATTAGTCGTTTTTCTGATGGATATTTCTTTTAAAAATATTTTAAAAGCATTTTACAATCTGTTTTAATTACTTCTTGAAAATCTAATATTTATTATTCAACTTATGAATTATAATTCCAAATTAAAATGGAATAAGGTTAACTATGAGTGAACAAGTTAAAAAGTGGTATGTTGTTAGGGCAATAAGTGGGAACGAGAAGAAAGTGAAAGAATACATTGAAAGTGAAATTAATCGTTTAAAGTTAAACGAATATATTTCTCAAGTACTTATTCCTACAGAAAAAGTTTATCAGATTAGAAAAGGAAAAAAAATTAACAAAGAAAGAAATTATTTTCCCGGATATATTCTAATTGAAGCTGTTCTTATTGGTGAAGTACAACATACTATTAAAAATGTTCCCGGTGTTATTGGTTTTTTAGGTGCTAAAAAAAGAGGGGAACCAGTTCCTCTTCGCACAGCAGAAGTTAATAGATTATTGGGAAAAGTTGACGAATTATTAGAAAAAGGTGAAGAAGTTAATGTTCCATATATTGTTGGAGAATCAGTAACCGTGATTGATGGACCTTTTAATAGTTTTACAGGAGTGATTGAAGAAATTAATGAAGAAAAGAAAAAACTAAAAGTAATGGTCAAAATTTTTGGAAGAAAAACTCCTTTAGAATTGGGATTTATGCAAGTTGAAAAAGAATAACTGTTTTGATGCTAAACAGTGAAATAAACTGAGATTTATATATCAAAGAGAAAAAATTTTAAAATGGCAAAAGAAATAAGTGGATTAATTAAATTACAAATCAAAGGAGGTACTGCAAATCCATCTCCACCAATTGGACCTGCTTTAGGTGCTAAAGGTGTTAATATTATGGAATTTTGCAAGCAGTTTAATGCACGAACTCAGGATAGTGCTGGGAAATTAATTCCAGTTATTATTACTGTTTTTATGGATAAATCTTTTGAATTTATTATTAAAACACCCCCGGTTGCAGTTCAGATAATGGAAATTGCTAAAATTAAAAAAGGCTCTCCCGAACCAAATGTAAACAAAGTTGGTACTATTACTTGGGAGCAGGTTCAAACTATTGCAGAAGCAAAAATGGTTGACCTTAATGCTTTTACAGTAGAGTCCGCAATGAGAATTGTAGCTGGTACAGCACGCAGCATGGGTGTAGTAGTTAAAGGCAAAGCACCATTTGCTAAATAATTAATTATAATATAAATGTTATTATGAATTTAATAACATTTTTAATATTAATATAATACAGAAATGGTAAAATTGACAAAAAAAAGAAAAGAAGTTTTAGCGAAAATTGATAAAACTAAATTATATTCATTACAAGAAGCTGTTAGTATTTTAAAAGATATTACTAAGACAAAATTTGACTCATCAATTGACATAGATGTTCGCTTGGGTGTTGACCCGCGAAAAGCTAATCAAATGGTTAGAGGAGTTGTTACTTTGCCACATGGCACAGGAAAAACCAAAAAAGTTTTAGTATTATGTACTCCTGAAAAGGAAGATGAAGCTAAAGAAGCTGGTGCTGATTATTATGGCCTTGATGAATATATCGCAAAAATAAAAGGTGGATGGACTGATATTGATGTTGTAATTACAATGCCAAATGTTATGCCTAAAGTTGGTGGTTTAGGAAGAATTCTTGGACCAAGAGGTTTAATGCCAAATCCAAAAACAGGAACTGTTACTATGGAAATTGGTAAAGCAGTTAACGAAGTTAAAGCAGGTAAAATTAATTTTAAAGTAGATAAATTTGGAATTATTCATTCTACTGTTGGAAAAATTTCTTTTGATGCTTCAAAAATTGAAGAAAATGCTAGTGAATTTATTCAAACAATTATAAAACTTAAACCTGCTTCATCTAAAGGGACATATATGAAAAGTCTTTATATTTCATCAACGATGGGCCCTGGAATTCAATTAGACCCTAAATCAGTTACATTACAATCAGTTTAGCTAAAATAAATTAGTTTAAAGCAAATTGAATAGACGAATTAAGTTATGAGAAAAGAAGAAAAAAATCAACTTATAGATTCCTTAACAGAACATTTAAATAACAACGAATATATTTATTTTACTAATGTTTCAGGCTTAGATTCTAAATCAACAAGTGATTTAAGAAGACTTTGTTTTAAAAGGAATATTAAGCTGATTGTTGTAAAAAACACCTTGCTTAATAAAGCAATGGAAAATGCAGATAAAAAACTTGAAGAGTTTTATCCTATTTTAAAAGGTCCTACTTCAATAATGTTTGCCGACGCAGGTAAGACACCTGCAAAATTAATTAAAGATTTTAGGAAAAGTAATAAGTCTGAAAAACCTTTATTAAAAGGAGCTTACATTGAAGAAGCTTGCTATATTGGTGAAGACCAATTAGAAAACCTTTCAAATATAAAATCTAAAAATGAACTTATTGGTGACATTATTGGATTATTACAATCTCCTGCTAAAAATGTTATTTCTGCTTTACAATCAAGTGGTCAGACATTATCAGGAGTTTTAAAAACATTATCTGAGAAATCAGAATAATAAAATAAAAAAAAATATTATTTATAAAAGAAAATTATTAAAAACCAGTCTGTTAATTCAGACGCAACACAATTAATAAAATGGCAGATTTAAAAGCATTCGCAGAACAATTAGTTAATTTAACAGTTAAGGAAGTTAATGAATTAGCTGAGATTTTAAAAGAAGAATATGGTATTGAACCAGCAGCAGCAGCAGTTGCAGTAGCTGGACCAGCCGCTGGCGACCAAGCTGAAGAAGTAGAAGAAAAATCTACTTTTGATGTTTTGATTACATCAGCAGGACAATCTAAATTAGCTGTAGTTAAATTAGTTAAAGAATTAACTAGCTTAGGATTAAAAGAATCTAAAGCATTAGTTGATGCAGCACCTAAAGCTATTAAAGAAGGCGTTTCTAAAGATGAAGCTGACGCTTTAAAAAATCAATTAGAAGAAGTTGGTGCTGAAGTTGAAGTTAGATAGAAGGTTGATTATTTTGTAAAGGGATTAAATGCTTCTTTAATATTGATTTTCGAGATTATTTAAACCTATTTGATAATTATTTTCATTACTAACTTAAAACTTAAAACCTTGATTTCAAATACAAAAAATAAAATAAATTTTGCATCTACAAAAATTCATTTGAATTATCCCGATTTCTTGGATATTCAGTTAAAATCTTTTCATGAGTTTTTTCAATTAGAAACTACTCCTGAAAATAGAATGAATGAAGGTTTGTATAAAGTTTTTACAGAAAACTTTCCAATAACAGATGCTCGTAATAACTTCGTGCTTGAATTTTTGGATTATTTTATTGATCCTCCAAGATATTCAATTGAAGAGTGTATTGAAAGAGGATTAACTTATAGTGTACCTTTTAAGGCAAAACTTAAATTGTATTGCACAGATCCTGAGCACGAAGATTTTGAAACTATTGTTCAAGATGTTTATCTTGGAATGATACCATATATGACTCCAAAAGGTAGTTTTGTAGTTAATGGCGCTGAAAGAGTTATTGTGTCTCAACTGCATCGTTCGCCCGGAGTGTTTTTTGGAACTAGTCGGCATGCTAACGGTACACAATTATATTCTGCAAGAATAATCCCGTTTAAAGGTTCTTGGATTGAATTTGCTACAGACATTCACAATGTTATGTATGCGTATATTGACCGTAAGAAAAAATTACCGGTTACAACTTTACTTAGAGCTATTGGATTTGAAAGCGATAAAGATATTCTTCAAACTTTTAATCTTGCTGATGAAGTAAAAATTAGTAAGTCAGGATTAAAAAAACATATTGGAAGAAAATTAGCTGCAAAAGTTCTTCGTTCATGGATAGAAGACTTTGTTGATGAAGATACAGGTGAAGTTGTTTCAATCGAACGTACGGAAGTTATTCTTGATAGAGAAACAGTTATTGAAAGTAGTCATATTGAACAAATTATTGATTCCGGTTCAAAAACAATTCTCCTTCACAGAGAAAACATTAATTCTTCTGACTTTGACATTATTTTCAATACTTTACAAAAAGATACTGCAAACTCAGAAAAAGAAGCAGTTGAATTTATTTATCGCCAGTTAAGAAACGCTGAACCTCCTGACGAAGAAACTGCAAGAACTGTAATTAATAACTTGTTTTTCTCTGATAAAAGATACGACCTTGGAGATGTTGGTAGATATAAGATTAATAAGAAATTAGACCTTAATATTCCTAACGATAAAAAAGTTCTTACTAACGAAGATATAATATCAATTATTAAACATCTGATAGAATTAATAAATTCTAAAACTGATGTTGATGATATTGACCACTTAAGCAATCGTAGAATTCGTACAGTTGGTGAACAATTGTACACACAATTCGGAGTTGGTTTAGCTAGAATGGCAAGAACAATTCGTGAACGTATGAATGTTAGGGATAATGAAGTTTTTGCTCCTATTGATTTGATTAATGCAAAAACATTATCATCTGTTATTAATTCTTTCTTTGGTACAAACCAGTTGTCTCAATTTATGGACCAAACAAATCCGTTAGCTGAGATAACACATAAAAGAAGAGTTTCTGCTCTTGGACCTGGTGGATTATCCAGAGAAAGAGCTGGTTTTGAAGTTCGTGATGTTCACTATACTCATTACGGTAGATTGTGTACAATTGAAACTCCTGAAGGACCAAATATTGGATTAATTTCTTCACTTTGTGTTTATGCTAAAATTAACAAATTGGGCTTTATTGAAACACCTTATAAAAGAGTTGTTGAAGGCAAAGTATTATTTGACGAAAAACCAATTTATATTAGCGCCGAAGAAGAAGAAGAAAAAAATATTACTCAGGCTAATACTGAATTAAACGATGATGGAAGTTTTGTCAATTCAAAAATTAAATCAAGATTACGAGCTGATTATCCTATTTTAGATGTTAATGATGTTGATTTAATTGACATTGCTCCAAACCAAATTGCATCAATTGCTGCTTCATTAATTCCTTTTCTTGAACATGATGATGCAAACCGTGCTTTGATGGGCTCAAATATGATGAGACAGTCTGTGCCTTTGATGAAACCCGAAATTCCTATTGTTGGTACAGGCATAGAACAATATGTGGCTAAAGATTCACGTACTCTTATTAATGCTGAAAATGATGGTGTTGTTGAATATGTCGATGCTAGAAAAATAGTTATAAGGTATTCAAGAACTGACAAAGAAAAATTAATAAGTTTTGATGATGATATTAAAACTTATGAATTAACAAAATTCAAAAAAACTAATCAAAATACTTGTGTAAATTTAAAACCAATTGTGAGCAAATCCCAAAAGGTAAAAAAAGGACAAGTATTATGTGAAGGATATGCTACTAAGAAAGGTGATTTAGCGCTTGGAAGAAATTTGATGGTGGCATTCATGCCTTGGAAAGGTTATAATTTTGAAGATGCAGTAGTTATATCTGAGAAAGTTGTTAAAGAAGACTTTTTTACTTCTATTCATATTGAAGAATTTGTGCTTCAGGTGAGAGATACTAAAAGAGGTGTTGAGGAATTAACAAACGATATTCCTAATGTTAGTGCTGAAGCAACAAAAGACCTTGACGAAAATGGTATTATCAGAGTTGGTGCAGAAGTTAAAGAAGGTGACATACTTATTGGAAAAATTACTCCTAAAGGTGAAACCGATCCAACACCAGAAGAAAAACTTCTTAGAGCAATTTTTGGTGATAAAGCCGGCGATGTAAAAGATGCTTCTTTAAAAGCTCCTCCTTCTCTAGATGGTGTTGTTATTGACACAAAACTTTTTTCAAGAGTTATTAAAGATAGAAAATCAAAAACAAAAGAAAAATTGATTCTTGAAAAACTTGACGAAGACTACAATAAAGATGTAAATGTTTTAAAATCAAAACTAATTGACAAACTTCTTGTTTTAGTTAGTGGAAAAGCTTCTCAAGGTGTTACCAATAATTTTAAAGAAATAATAATTCCTAAAAGCACTAAATTCTCTCAAAAAGTATTAATAAAAATTGATGATTTCATTAATATTAGTCCAAACAAATGGACAACAGATAAAGAAAAAAATAAATTAATAAAAGTATTGCTCCATAATTTCAATATTAAATACAAAGAAATATTGGGTATTTACAATAGAAAGAAATTTATTATTTCTGTTGGTGATGAACTTCAAACTGGTATTATTAAACTTGCTAAAGTATATGTTGCCAAAAAACGCAAATTGAAAGTTGGTGATAAAATGGCAGGTCGTCATGGTAATAAAGGGATTGTAGCAAAAATTGTTAGAGAAGAAGATATGCCATTTCTTGAAGATGGAACTCCTGTTGATATTGTTCTTAATCCACTTGGTGTTCCTTCTCGTATGAACCTTGGACAAATTTACGAAACAGTTCTTGGATGGGCTGGAAAGAAGCTTGGATTACATTTTGCTACACCTATTTTTGATGGTGCTGTACTTAAACAAATTAATGATTATTTAGTTGAAGCAGATTTACCGGAAAACGGAAGAACATACCTATATGATGGAGAAACCGGTGAAAGGTTTACTCAAGCAGTTACTGTTGGAATTATCTATATGTTGAAACTTCATCATATGGTTGATGACAAAATGCATGCACGTTCAATAGGCCCTTATTCTTTAATCACACAACAACCTCTTGGTGGAAAAGCACAGTTTGGAGGTCAAAGATTTGGTGAAATGGAAGTTTGGGCACTTGAAGCATTCGGTGCAGCTAATATTTTACAAGAAGTACTAACTATTAAATCAGATGATGTTACCGGAAGAGCAAAAGCATATGAATCCATTGTTAAAGGTGAAAATATGGGAAATCCGGGTATTCCAGAATCATTTAATGTTCTTGTTCATGAACTAAGCGGACTTGGATTAAATATCACATTTGATTAAAGTTTTTAATATCACTATAATAAATTATATTATTTTAATTTTTTTTGTTTTATAATATTTAAAATTAATCTATGGCTTTTAGAAAAGAAACTACAAGTAAAGGCAATTTTTCCAAAATAACAATAAGTCTGGCTTCACCGGAATTAATCCTTGAAAGGTCTCATGGTGAAGTATTAAAGCCCGAGACTATTAATTACAGAACTTACAAACCTGAAAGAGATGGTTTGTTTTGCGAAAGAATTTTCGGTCCTGTAAAAGACTGGGAATGCCATTGTGGTAAATACAAAAGAATACGTTACAAAGGAATTGTTTGCGACAGATGTGGTGTTGAAGTTACTGAAAAGAAAGTTAGAAGAGAAAGAATGGGACACATCCTTCTAGTTGTTCCTGTTGCTCATATATGGTTTTTTCGTTCACTGCCAAACAAAATTGGAGCTTTATTAGGTTTACAAACCAAAAAGCTTGATACAATTATTTATTATGAAAAATATATTGTAATCAATCCGGGAATTAAAGCAAAAGATGAAGTTAATTATCTTGATTTTCTTACTGAAGAAGAGTACTTTGATATTATTGATGCTCTTCCTCCGGAAAATCAATATCTTGATGATAGCGACCCAAATAAATTTATTGCTAAAATGGGAGCTGAAGCTGTTCATGATTTATTAGGCAGATTAGACTTGGATGATTTATCATATACTTTAAGACATAAAGCTAGCACAGAAACATCACAACAACGTAAGAATGATGCTTTAAAACGGTTAAAAGTTGTTGAAGCATTTCGTGATGCCCAACAACGTATTGAAAATCGTCCTGAATGGATGATTGTGAAAATTGTTCCTGTTATACCTCCTGAATTGCGACCTCTTGTTCCTCTTGATGGCGGACGTTTTGCAACTTCAGATTTAAATGATTTATACAGAAGAGTTATTATTAGAAACAACCGACTTAAAAGATTAATAGAAATTAAAGCTCCTGATGTTATTCTTCGTAACGAAAAACGTATGTTACAGGAAGCTGTTGATTCTTTGTTTGATAATTCAAGAAAAGCTAATGCTGTTAAAACCGATTCAAACAGAGCTCTGAAATCTTTAAGTGATAGTTTAAAAGGAAAACAAGGTAGATTCCGTCAAAATCTTCTTGGAAAACGTGTTGATTATTCCGGTCGTTCTGTTATTGTGGTTGGTCCTGAATTAAAACTTCACGAATGTGGATTGCCAAAAGAAATGGCTTCGGAATTGTTTAAACCATTTATTATTCGAAAATTACTTGAACGAGGAATTGTTAAAACTGTAAAATCAGCTAAAAAAATTGTTGACCGTAAAGATTCAATAGTTTGGGACATTCTTGAAAGTGTTTTAAAAGGACATCCCATTTTATTAAATCGTGCTCCAACACTTCACAGGTTGGGTATTCAAGCATTTCAACCAAAACTTATTGAAGGAAAAGCAATTCAATTACATCCTTTGGTTTGTACTGCTTTTAATGCCGACTTTGACGGTGACCAAATGGCTGTTCATATTCCTTTAGGAAATGCAGCTATCATAGAAGCACAACTCCTTATGCTTGCATCTCATAATATTCTTAATCCAGCTAACGGAACTCCGATTACTGTTCCTTCTCAAGATATGGTTTTAGGTCTTTATTATATGACAAAAGGCAGAAGAAGTACTGATGATTATAAAGTTATGGGTGAAGGAATGACTTTTTATTCTCCCGAAGAAGTTATTGTTGCTTATAATGAGAAAAAAGTTGAGCTTAATGCTTATATTAATGTCAGACTTCCATTTTACGAAGAAGATAATACTGTTTATAGAATTTTAGAAACTACAGTTGGACGTATAATATTAAATCAAGTTGTTCCTGAAGGTTATGACTATATTAACGAATTACTAACCAAAAAGTCATTAAGAGACATTATTGGTAATTTATTAAAGAAAACCGGTACTGCAAAAACTGCCAATTTCCTTGATGATATTAAAAGACTTGGCTTTAAAATGGCTTATGATGGTGGTCTTTCTTTTAATCTTGGTGATGTTATTATCCCTGAATCAAAAAAACAACTTATTAAAGATGCAAATATCGAAGTTGAAGAAGTAATGAATAATTATAATATGGGATTTATTACTTTTAATGAAAGATATAATCAGATTATTGATATTTGGACTCATACTAATTCGCATCTTACTCAAACTTTAATGAATCAATTATCAAAAGATAAACAAGGTTTTAATCCTGTTTATATGATGCTTGATTCTGGAGCAAGGGGTTCAAAAGAACAAATTCGTCAGTTGTGTGGTATGAGAGGTTTAATGGCTAAACCACAAAAATCAACTGCTAAAGGTGGTGAAATTATTGAAAATCCAATTCTTTCAAATTTTAAAGAAGGTTTATCTGTTCTTGAATATTTTATTTCAACTCACGGTGCGAGAAAAGGTCTTGCTGATACAGCCCTAAAAACCGCCGATGCTGGTTATTTAACTCGTCGTTTGGTTGATGTTGCACAAGACGTAATAATTTCTGAAAAGGATTGCGGAACTCTAAGGGGACTTACTGTTGGAGCCTTAAAACGTGAAGAAGAAATTGTTGAAACTCTTTATGATAGAATTCTCGGTCGAACATCTTTACATGAAATATATCACCCTCAAACAGGTGAATTGATAATCAGAGCAGGTGAAGAAATCAATGAAGATATTGCAAAAGCTATTGATGATTCTCCTATTGAAACAATAGAAATCAGGTCGGTACTTACATGCGAATCAAAAAAAGGTGTATGTGCAAGATGTTATGGTCGTAATTTGTCTTCCGGTAGAATGGTTCAGAGAGGTGAAGCGGTTGGAGTTATTGCTGCGCAATCAATTGGAGAACCTGGAACTCAGTTAACATTGAGAACTTTCCACGTTGGTGGTACTGCATCAAGTATTGCTACATTATCTAAAGTTGAAGCAAAATATAATGGAATTATTGAAATTGATGAATTAAGGGAAATTGAATATACTAATTCTGAAAATAAAAAATATAATATTGTTATCGGTCGTTCTGCGGAAATGAGAATTATGGATAAAAATACAAATATTGTATTATCTTCAAATCATATTCCTTATGGATCTAATTTGTTTTTTAAACATGGTGACGAAGTTAAAAAAGACGACATTATATGTGATTGGGATCCTTATAATGCATTAATTTTATCTGAAGTTTCCGGAAAAATTGGTTTTGAAAATATTATCGAAGGTCAAAGTTATCGTGTTGAATCTGATGAACAAACAGGATATCACGACAAGGTTGTTATTGAAAGCCGTTCCAAAATTAAAAATCCATCTATAAAAATATTATCTAAAAGTAATGATATTCTGAAATCTTATGATATTCCTGTTGGAGCTCATATTAATGTTTCGGAAGGTGATAAAATCAATGCAGGTGAGACACTTGTAAAAATTCCAAGAGCATTTGGAAAATCAGGTGATATCACAGGTGGTTTACCTAGAGTAACAGAATTGTTTGAAGCTCGTAATCCATCTGATCCTGCTGTTGTATCTGAAATCAACGGTGTGGTTTCTTTTGGTAAAAAACTAAAAAGAGGAAATCGTGAGGTAATTATTACTTCTAAAACCGGTGAAGAAAAGAAATATTTAATTGCTACTTCTAAACAAATTCTTGCACAGGAAAATGACTATGTCAAAGCAGGTACTCCATTATCAGAAGGAGCAATGACTCCTGCAGATATTCTTGCAATTAAAGGTCCTACTAAAGTACAGGAATATATTGTGAATGAAGTTCAGGAAGTTTACCGTTTACAGGGTGTTAAGATTAATGACAAGCATTTTGAAGTTATTGTTCGCCAAATGATGCGTAAAGTTGAAGTGGAAGATCCGGGTGATACAAAATTCTTAGAAGCTGAAGTTATTAATAAAATTGACTTCCAGGCAGAAAATGATTGGATATTTGATAAGAAAATTATTGAAGATTCCGCCGATTCTCCAAATTATAAATTAGGCCAAATTGTTAGTGCTCGTAAACTTAGAGATGAAAATTCATTATTGAAACGTAGAGATAAAAAAAGTATTGAAGCAAGGGAAGCTAAACCTGCTACAGCAAGACAAATTCTACAAGGAATTACTAAAGCTTCATTGCAAACAAAAAGTTTTATCTCAGCTGCTTCATTTCAGGAAACTACTAAAGTTCTTACAAACGCTGCTGTTAATGCTAAATCTGATGACTTACTCGGATTAAAAGAAAATGTTATTGTCGGTCATCTTATTCCCGCTGGAACAGGATTGCGTGAATACAAAAACGTTATTGTAGGTTCTATGGAAGAATATGAAAGCTTAATGGCTTCAAAAGAAAATGAAGAAGAAAAAAAATTGTTAGCTGAATAAAATAAACAATATATAGATTTTTAATAGCAAGATTTTTCAAAAAGTCTTGCTATTTTTTTTTCTTATATTTAAAAAAAATATTAATTTCGAGTGATATTAGATTTTATAACAATTCTTTGAATAATATAAATTTTTAAAAATAAATAAATATGGAAAACAAAAATAATCCACAGAATCAATTGAATATTGAATTATCTGAAAATGTTGCTGATGGAGTTTATTCTAATCTTGCAGTTATCACTCATTCTAATTCTGAATTTATTATAGATTTTGTTAGAATGATGCCGGGTGTTCAAAAAGCAAAAGTTAAATCAAGAATTATTTTGACTCCTCAGCATGCGAAACGTTTGTTAAGAGCATTGCAGGATAATATCTCAAAATTTCAGTCTATGCATGGCGATATTAAAGATATTGATGAAGGAATGCAAATGCCTTTTAATATTGGACCAACTGCAGAAGCTTAATATTTGTTGAGAAAAAAATTTCTTGATTATTAGGACATTAATAAAATATTTTATATATTTGTGAAAAATAAAGTACAATAATTTGAGAAGAAATTATTTTTTAGAACACTATTCTACATTTAAAGAAAAATATGCGGTAGAAAAAAAATAATTTTATTTTTTTACAGAAAAATTAATAACTTTGGGAAAGAAAGAATTTATAAAATATCTTGATAAATACAGTAATGAAAGAATTAGAATGCGAATTGCTGTTGAAAATGGGAAAGTAGTTGATATTGTTGTTCAATATGAAACATTGATTGAAGGAAAATGGCACGTAATAGTGAGATATGATTGTGCACACGGATTTTTTCACAGAGACGTTTTGTTTCCAAATGGAGACAAAGATAAGCAAGTAATTGAACTTGACAATCTTGAATCAGCATTATTATATGCAGAGCAAGATTTGAAAGACAGGTGGGAGTTTTATAAAAATAGATACATAAAAAAAATAAAAAATGACAAATAAGGAAACAGTAAATAGAAATGTAGGTTTGTCGTTTGACTTTATCAGACAAATTGTAAAAAATCCTGAAATGATTGAAAGCATAGAAAATAATTCAACTATTGAATTTTTACAAAAAGACTATCCCGAAAGAGAAAAAACAAATCGGATAATTGCGAACAAATTTATAAAAGTGAAACGAAATTTTGAAATGATATAAAAAAATAATATGACATAAAGAATTTAATATAAAAATATGAAGCGTTAGCTTTTATTCTGTTACTGAAAACTGGTAATTTAAAGGGAAACAATGAATAATAAGTTAATGCTCACGCTAGCGTGGGCTTAATTTATTTTGTTTCCCGGGTATACCAGTACCTCAGTTGCGAATATGTTATAGTTCCACGCTTTTTTTATTTAATTATTAACTGCTTTTGGGACTGGGGCAAACAAAACATTATTTATTATGAAAAGGGTAGTGTCCACATTAGTGTGTCTATTGCATGTAAAAAGTTTTCAATAAATTAACAAGTATTTTTCATTTTCATTACTGATTATTTAGCAATCTGGGTTCAAATTTAAAAT
>Ga0307991_1001476_pt1 | contig 16353 bp, 11 predicted proteins | sample EllFjometagen131_FD_203146 | JGI IMG/M metagenome (GOLD analysis project Ga0307991, IMG submission 203146) | Marine microbial communities from Ellis Fjord, Antarctic Ocean - #131 | ecosystem: Environmental > Aquatic > Marine > Unclassified | place: Southern Ocean | collected 2014-10-08
ATATTACAACGGTATCGATAAAAGGTTCCAAAATAGAAACCATACCCTCTGATACAGGTTCGTGCGCTTTGGCTGCTGCGTGTGCTATTGGAGCGGAACCTTGTCCAGCCTCATTGGAAAACAAACCACGATTCACTCCACGATTAAAAGCAAAAGCAAACGAAGCACCAAGAAAACCTCCTGTTGCAGCTGTGCCATTTATTACGCCTCCAAAAATCATTTCGATTGATGGAATTATATTTTCCCAATTGAAAATTATGACAGAAAGAACACCCACAATATAGATTAATGCCATTCCAGGAACCAATTTATCGGTCACTTTTACAATTCGCTTGATGCCACCAATAATTACGAAGCCTAAAAGGATGGCCAAAACTCCTCCTGTAATAATTGGTGCTATACCGAATGATGAAAACACAGAGCTGGAAATACTATTTATTTGTGGCATATTGCCTGTTCCAAAAGAAGAAATGATGGTTGCAAAAGCAAAAATAGCAGCTAACCATTTCATATTCAGTCTATTTTTCATATAGTACATAGGGCCACCACTAATACTTCCGTCGGGTGCAATTTCGCGGTATTTATGCGATAGCGTGACTTCGACAAATTTGGTGGTCATTCCAAAAAAAGCTGTTACGATCATCCAAAAAAGGGCTGAAGGTCCACCAAGATGAATTGCCAGAGCAACTCCGGCAATATTTCCTGTTCCAACAGTTCCAGAAAGAGCGGTTGCAAGTGCCTGAAAATGAGTAGCATCTCCTTTATCTGTGTCTTTATCGTATTTCCCTCTTACAATGCGAAGAGCATGACCAAAATAACGTATCTGAGGAAATTTCAAATAGATGGAAAAGAAAAGTCCGGTTCCAAGTAAAGCGAATACGAACCAGGTAGATCCCCCAATATACGAGTCGATATTAGCTAAAAAGGCATTAAGTTCTTGCATGTTTGTGTTTTTTGTTTGCGAATATAGAAAGATTTTAATAACCCAATTCAGCTAAAGTCTGTTCCGTCTTTATTAGAGTTATCTCTTTTTTAAATCCTTTATTTTTATAAAATTGAATAGTAAGTTCAGATCGGTTAGTAAACATAGCATCACTTCGATTTGCATATTCAGTTGTTTGTGATTCATTATCAAATGAATAAGCGTGAATTTTTAAACTGCTTTGATGGATTAATTCAGCTTGCCATTCCTCCAATAAATCATGATAATTGTTAGGCTCACCTGCTATGGAAGGTCCCATAAAATGCGCCTTATTTTTTAAAGCAAAATGGATGTTTTTCAGATAAGTGGCTGAATCTGCTTTTTGCATATTTTCATCACCCAGCCATAGCAAAAAACAAACAGGAACATTTCCTTTAAACAGCTGATTTATGTTTTCCAGACTCTTTGTAGAAAAAGTTTGCAGAACAATTTTCCCATTCGTATTTCCAGTATTTACTTTGCCGTTTTTATAAAATGGTTCATCTGCATTGGCCGGATTTTCAGCAATATTCCATCCGCTCTTTTTAAGTACCTGATACAAATCAGATTCCACCCCAGGATAAAGCGCTGGTTCTTTTGTTTCGATATAAATTCCAGGTCGATGGCCATTATCATCTTCGTCTTTGACATAAAAAAACTGATAATGTGGTATCGAATTAATCACAATAAGATTGTAAAGTCGTTCCCCTTTTTCATTCCTGGCAATTCTCCATCCTTTGGCAATCATTAAAACATCTTCCAATGTGGAGATATATTGTTTGCCACCAATATAAATCTCATTTCCAGGATGTTGAATGGCTTTGGAAGCATTCAGTTCTTGTGAAATATCCATTCCGCTAAAAGAATAAGCTTTTTGGTTGGCCTTTACAATCTTAGCATTTTTAGAAAAAGATGCTCTTTTTTGCATCGGCTTTGCCAAATTAAACCAGCTTCCGGCATCTAATTTCATCAATTCCTGATAGCTATAATTTCCTGCATGAAAAAGACTGTCGTTCGAAAATATTTCTTCACAATCAGTCGTACGCTTTAAATCCATATCATGCAAAGCCAACAATACGCCATCCTTGCTACGTTGAATATCAACTTCCAGATAATCGGCACCAATATTTCTAGCCCAGCGATAGGCAGCTTCTGTTTCTTCAGGAGTCCAGAAAGTTGATCCGCGATGCGCAATTACGGCATGATCAACTACATAATCGCGAACACGCTTGTTGTTTTTATCCATTTGTTCACTCTTCATATGACTTTGATTTTGACATCCAAGGATGATCAATACGATTAAAAAGCTAAATATTTTCCTCATGGCTGTTAAGTTTATTTTCCCCATTGCTACTGGTTCGTTTGCTTTTCCAGGTTAAAGTTAAAAGGAAAATTGAAATTATGGATGCTGCAATTAGCACTTTAAATCCTGCATTCCAATCGTAATGCTGCACAATATAGCCCATCGCAATATTCGCAAAGAGAGCACCTCCCATATAACCAAACAATCCTGTCAATCCTGCTGCTGTCCCGGCTGCTTTCTTCGGAACGAGATCGAGTGCGTGAACGCCAATAAGCATTACAGGACCGTAAATTAAAAAACCAAGTGCAATAAGTGAGATATTGATAATTAATAGACTTTCTGATTTCCAGTAAAATACAAGTGCAAGTGTCACGAAAATCATATACAGAATACTAGTTGGAGCTCTTCTTCCACCAAAAACTTTGTCGCTGATCCATCCGGCCAAAAGCGTTCCAGGGATGCCTGCATATTCATATAAAAAATAGGCCCAGCCCGATTCGCTTAAATCAAAATGGCGTACTTCTTTTAAATAGGTGGGTGCCCAATCCAAAACACCATATCGAATTAAATAGACAAAGGCATTTGCAAAGGCGATATACCACAGATAACGATTCGTAAAAACATATTTAAAGAAAATATCCTTTCCACTGAGTTCTTTTTCATAGGTATTTGGATCGTATTCTTCAGGATAATCGTTTCGCCATTTTTCGATTGGAGGTAAACCACAGGATTTCGGAGTATCAACCATCAGAAAATAGACAAGAATAGCGATTCCCAAAGCAACCATGGCCGGAAAATACAAAGCACTGTGCCAGTCGTTAAAAATAGCAATTCCAAGTATCGCCAGAGGACCAATTAATCCACCACCTACATTATGTGCCACATTCCAGATCGACATTTTTGTGCCTCGCTCATTGATTGAATACCAATGTACCATAGTTCTGCCACAGGCAGGCCAGCCCATTCCTTGAAACCATCCGTTTAAAAACAAAACGATAAACATTATGGTAACGGAAGAAGTAAAAAGTGGAATAAAACCCATCAGCATCAATGTAGAAGCTGAAAGAATTAAACCAAGCGTTAAAAAAACCTTTGAATTCGACCGATCGGAGACATTTCCCATCAGGAATTTACTCAAGCCATAAGCAATAGAAATGGCACTTAAAACCCAGCCTAATTGCGATTTAGTATAGCCTTCCTCCAACAAATTGGGCATAATGAGTGAGAAATTTTTACGTACCAGATAGTAAGCAGCATACCCAATAAAAATTCCCATAAATACTTGAAAACGTAAGCGTTTGTAGGTTGGATCTATTTGATTATCAGGTAGTAATTCTCGAGCAGATTTAGGTTTTAGAAATTCCAGCATACTTTTTATTTTCTTATGATGTGAAGATAATTAAATTTTAGAATATCAATTTTGTAAATTTAAATATGTTTTATCTTGGCCGAATTAAACCATGAGCTTCGCGTATCACTTTTTTGGCACGGTTTCCAATAATTCCCGCGGCATTCAGGTTTTCCGCTGTTAGAGATCGGCATAAGACCAGACTTTTATTTAAAAGCACTTGTTTTTCGTGTTTAGTAATGGATTGTAAAACAGTAATTGGATGTAAACCAGAGATATCAATACGCTCGCGCAAACTTCCTTTTGATGGATAATCCCATGAAATTAACTGCATGCCTTCACATCTTGCGTAATTAACGGCATCCTCTGTGAAACGAGTATTTGTAACTATCATACCTTGATATTTGTACTTTTTTTTAGGGTCTTCTTTCGTCCAGGTTCTTAAAACATCGTTATAGCGTGAGTGAATATACAAGGCCACTTTTACATCTGATTTGTTATTTGTATTTCCGTGATATTTACATTCGATCATTATTTTCTGGCCGTCTTTTTCGGCAACAACATCTACCTCATGAGTAACGCATTTTCCCTGAATAATGCTGCCAACTGTGGTGTTAAATCCTTGATATTTCATTAGCTCGGCTACATAGTGCTCAAAAGGAAATCCACTAGGTCCAAGTTCCATAATGGCATTTTTTAAACGATAACGCCCCGCAACATCTACCGATTTTTTCCTGAGCAAGTTGTAGGCAATTCTGAAAAGCTTTTTAGTGGAAATGCCATCATAAATGCGTTCAGACAATTGAGAAAGAACAGAATCAATATCTTCCTGATTGGCACCTGAGCGTTCGAAAGAATGTTTTATTTTTTCGATGTCGAAACGAATGACCTCACCTGATTTTTTGGTAATGTTGAAATTAGAATTATTCATGTTGTTCATATGCATTATTTAGGTAATTTTTAAAATAGTAGGCTAAATCATTTTTTTCCAAAGTTGATTAGCTAGTTTTTGAGTTTCTTTCATAAAAACATCTTCATCGATAGTCAGAATCATTTTATCTTTCATCACCAATTTTCCATTCACAATAAGGCCATCGACTTGTCGATTTTCAAAAGCAAAAAAGAAATGCCCTAAAAAGTTAGATTCGTTCAGTGGAGTAGGAGCATTGGTTTCGAAAATGGCAATATTGTTATCGCCATCACCTTCAAAATTATTGATATTTAGATACTTGTGTGCATTTCGTAAACGATGATATGCCATTGGAATATCGATAATATCTTTTCCTAAGCCTGCAAAAAAGGTAGATTGTGTAGAACGTATCATATTGCTATGCATTCCGTCTGTTCCGAGCATGCTTTTTGCTTCGAGTTGAGCAGAATTGTAAAATCCAACCTGATTATTCAAATTGCTTTCCGGATTTTGAACGACCCAGGCTTTTGAATTAGCAATCAATTGTCTTTCTTTTTCGTCGATGTGAATACAATGAGCCAATATGGTTTTATCGAAATTGAGTAATCCAAAGTCATTTAAACGGGTAACCACTCTTTTCTTGTATTTTTCAATATTGAATTTTTGATCGTACAGATCTTCCGCTACGTGAATATGTACACCACTATTGTATTTCTCAGCCAGTTTTTGCGCTTTCGATAAGCTATCATCCGAAAGGGTAAAGGCAGCATGCAGTCCAACTAAACCTGGGTGGTTTTGTAAATAATCTTCTGTTTCGTCAAGACCTTTATCACGAATAGATTTTCCGTCGCGGTCGGAAATCTCATAACAAAGCAAATGATTCAAACCTACCTTTTCAAATTGATTGGCCATGTTGCTCAAGGAACCACTTATGGCGTTTGGCGAGGCGTGATGATCAATCACAAAGCTAACTCCGTTTTTTGCACTTGAAATGGCAGTAGTAGCAGCACTGATTTCAATCATATCCTTTTCAAGTGCCTTGTCGAGTTTCCACCAGATTTTTTGCAAAATCTCCAGAAAATTCTTGGGCGCTTCTTTTGGTTGAGGCATTCCGGGTGCAAGAGCAGAATAAGCGTGATGGTGTGCATTTACAAATGATTTGATAGCGAATTTTCCTTTGCCTTGAATTCGAATACACGATTTTGGAAGCTGTGCCATTTGATCATCATCTAAAAAACGAATGCCACCATTTTTTCCTTCCTCAATCAAAAGGTTTCCTTCTGTAATTATAAAAGTTTGCCAATCGATATGGCGAATATTTTCAAGTAAAATCATTGTCTTTTATTTAGCAGCGATAAATATACCCAATATATTGTTTTGCCCGCTTTAAACTGATATTTTTGCATCGAATTACAAAAAAAATTAGTCTATGAAAGCTTTAGTCAGTATAATTATGGGAAGCACCTCCGATTTAGGTGTTATGGAAAAAGCAGCCAATTATTTTGATGAAATGGAAATTCCTTTCGAACTCAATGCTTTATCGGCTCATCGCACACCAGATGAGGTTGAAAAATTTGCAAAAGGAGCCAAAGATCGTGGAATAAAGGTGATTATTGCTGGAGCAGGAATGGCTGCTCATTTACCAGGCGTAATTGCTTCAATGACTCCAATTCCTGTAATTGGTGTTCCAATAAACGCTTCGCTCGATGGAATGGATGCTTTATTGGCCATCGTTCAAATGCCTCCTGGTATTCCTGTAGCAACTGTTGGAATAAACGGCGCTTTAAATGCAGGTATTTTGGCTGCTCAAATGATCGCGACCGGTGATGAAAATCTGATGATAAAAATAATGGCTTACAAAGAAAATCTAAAGAAGAAAATCGTTAAGGCCAATCAGGATTTATCGGAGATTAAGTTTAAGTTTAAAGTTGCTAATGTTTACTTTTAACCAACGGGTTAACCCGTTGGTTTTTGCTGATGCTCCGTTGGTTTCTATTGATCCCCATTGCTAGCAGCGGAGCGGTTCATTTATTTTACTTAAAATTTCATTGCCAATTTCAAATTTATCCTTCTGGGTGTTAAATAATTAGGAACTAGATACACGTAATTTGAATTGTCTTTTACCCAAAGATAAGAAACCACATTTTTGATATCCAGCAGATTGAGAACTTCCAATGTAATATCGACATTCGTGAATTTTTTAGCTAGTTTATTATTGTAATGTTTGCTGTTGGGACCAATCAATTCATATGCAAAACCCATATCCACTCGTCGGTAAGCAGGAGTGCGTGTGATTACTGTCTGAAAATTCCGATCAGGATAATAAACAGGCAAACCAGTGCCGAATGATAAATTCATATTCAATTTAAAAGTGGGCAACATAGGCATATAATCCTGAAAAAACAAAGAAACAGCAACGCGCTGATCAGTGGGACGCGGTATCCAAATATTTTCTGCAGGAGTCTCAGTCTGATTGAAATAGGAGCTATAAAAATTATCGCGCAGAATTTCGTTTGTTTGCATAACAGAAACACTGAGCCACGATTCCAGTCCTTCCACAAACTCACCATTAATTTTTAGATCGATGCCAGTTGCATAGCCTTTTGAACTGTTTTCACCGCTGTAAATCAATCGAACATTATCAACGATAAAAGGAATCAGATGATCAAAATGTTTATAATACAGCTCGGTAACCATCTTAAAAGGGCGTCCCCAGGCATTGAAATTATAATCGCTACCAAAAACAAAATGCAATGATGATTGTGCCTGAATATCAGGATTTAATGATCCATCAGGTTTGCGTAATTCTTTGTAAAAAGGCGATTGGAAATAGAATCCGCTGGAAAAACGAAGCAAAATATCCTTTTCCCAATCGGGTTTAAAGGCAATAGCAGCTCTTGGACTGAAAAGCAATTGTTTGTTATAATTCCAATAATTTAATCTACCGCCAACAGTAAGAAAAAACTGATTTTCGCCCGATTTAAATTTCCAAGAATTTTGAGCAAAAGCACTTAATCTGTTTGAGTTTAAATTGTTTTTAGCGAATAAAGTATCGTTTAAAACAAATGGAAAAAAAGTTTGGGCAAGTGGATCAATAAAGCCTAAAGAATCGCGTGGATAAGGTTTTGAAAAACCTGCTGAATCAATCATAATCCACTGATTTAGTTGATCTTCAATGATTTCGTGCTGCAATTTAATGCCCCATTGCATAAGTCCGGAAGGATGTTCAAAAATTCCCTGATGTTCCAGATTCCAGACTTTGGCATTTAATTTATTTCGTGCGTGATTTAAATAAGTTCCAACGCCTTGTGTTTCGATTACTTCACCAAATTCTTCCTCGCCTAAATTCGTTTCCAGCTGGCCAATCCAATACTGTCCCTGAATGTCGTAGTTTTCCTCTTCTAGCGATTGAAAAGCACTGGCAATCAATTTTAGACTTAGATTTTTATTTGGATTGTAAGTAGAAGTAAAAGCTCCGAAATAAGTATTAAATCGATCGACTTCCTGACCATCGAAATATATTTTTAATTGATAGGCCTCTTTTACGTGACCAAAAGCTGTTTCTCGATTTTGAGGAATGAGTTTGTAATTGTTTCGACTGTAATTGCCTAAAAAGGAAAAATTCCATTTTTTATTGGGTTGAAAACTGATCAAAGTCTGAATATCACTAAAGGAGGGTTGATATTCACCTTTGGTGTCGAGACTGCTCAATAAATAGGAATTTGTTTTCTGACGAAACCCAATTAAATAAGTGAGCTTGTTTTTTAGAAGTGCATCTTCAAAATGGAAGGATGCTTCAAGCAGACTGAGTTTAACTGAACCTTTAAATTCCGTTGGACGGCGGTATTTGATATCCAGAACGGAAGCCATTTTATCGCCATATTTTGCCTCAAATCCACCGGCAGAAAAGAGGATGGAGGATACCAAATCAGAATTGATAAAACTGAGTCCTTCCTGCTCGCCAGAGCGTGTAAGAAGTGGCCTATAGACTTCAATTCCGTTCACATAAATCAGGTTTTCGTCGAAGCTGCCACCACGCACTGAATATTGCGAACTGAGTTCGTTATTCGATGAAACTCCAGGCAGTGTTTTTATCAGAGATTCTATTCCGCTGCTAACACCCGGAATTATTTGAGCACTTTGTGGATCGATACGAGTAAGCGTTGTTTTTCGGATTTCTTTGTCTTCAACAACCACATCAGCAAGCTGCTTACTTGTTTGAAAAAGAGTGATATTCAGGTTGCGCTGCTGTCCTGTTTTTAATTGTATTTTTACTTCTTCTGTTTGAAATCCGATAAAAGAAAATTGAAGCGTAAGTAATTTATCAACAGGTATTTGCAATTGATAATTTCCGTTTTCATCGGATACGACTCCTGTCTGATTGTTTAAAATTAAAATATTCGTTAAAGGAACAGGAAAGTTGTTTTCATCGGTAATTTTACCATAAACCAGTGCTGTCTTAGATTCTTGCCCATAACCAGAAAAACCAATAAGAACTAGAGAAAGAGCAAGGAGCGTTTTTATCGTTTTAGAAAGTACTTGATAGCGAAATCTTTTTGGCATGTTCTTTTCAAATGAGAAGCAAATATACTTAATTAGTTTATATCGATTATCAATCAAACTGACGCTTATGTTCGCTTCGCTTTAAAAGCTTATTTGATTGTATAAAGGCATTGGTATAAAACGCTGATTTGTGTTATATCGTCTATCGGGTGAGAAAATAAAAGACAAAAAAAATGCCGTTCGATTAAAACGGCATTCAAATAAGTGTTCTTTCTAACTACACTGTAGGGCTATAGAAACCTTTGGCTTTAGCGTCTCTTAAAGCATTTGAAATGCCTTTTTTTGCAATCGTACGCATGCCATTTGCTGATACTTTTAGAGTTATAAATCTATCCTCTTCAGGGATAAAGAATTTCTTAGTATGTAGGTTTGGGTAAAATTTTCTTCTTGATTTAGCATGAGAGTGAGAAACGTTGTTGCCACTCATTACTTTCTTTCCTGTTATTTCGCAAATTCTTGACATCGTAAATAATTTAAATTCTTGTATTGAAAAACGGATTGCAAAATACGGTATTATTTTTCGAAAAAACAAGCTTTTTTATTAAATTCCAATTTTAAAAACAGTTTTAAGAAATATTTTTTAAAATACAGATATTCAATTCGTTATGACTTATTGAGAGACTATTATTCTTTTAATCCTGTAGTAACCGATCCTGTTTCATAGTCCAATTCGGAACCTCCCATTGAATGCGGAATCATATAAATACTCAGCAAAACGATAAAAGCGATAATTGGCCAAAGGCGGTTCTTTTTATTTTTTCTCAGGACAAAGAAAGCGATAACCCAAAAAACAAAAGCAACCAGTGTTTTATTGTCGGTCCAATCGCCACCAAAGGGCCAGCCTGTCCACAAATCACCAAAAGCATATAATTGAACAATAGGTCCTAAAATCATTCCTCCAATACCTAAAGTAATTAAAGTGATAGTAGTATACGAATATGTACGATGCCCTTTTCCAATAGCTTCCAATCCTGTGCGTGTGGAATAAAGCATAGCCAGGAACATTAAAATAACATGAGGAATTAAAATAAAGGAAGGAACGGCACCTTTATATCTTATAACCACAGGATCTTCATTTAAAGTATAATATTTATCTTTATATTCAAGAGATACAACATATTCCAATTTTCCGGCAGGTGGTTGATTGGGTAAAAAAGCAACTAGATCTTCACCGTTATGATTCATTTCCAAACCCTGCCATTCTTCCTGACTCCTAAAATGACGATATTTAACCCGACCTTTATAATCGGAAGGAACTGTTATGCTAATTGGAGCATCATTTTCTCCACTAAAGGTTCTAAGTAATTTGTAATTAAAGGATTGTCCATTAATTTCAATATCTCCTTTTATAGGATATGTTGGGCCGGTTGCGCGTTGATATATAGCAGCACTAAGCGTAAAGATAACAGCAAATACCCAGAGTAAAATTGAATTTCTTTTTGAAATCATATGTTCATTTTTTTGCAAAAGTATAAAATTCTGGTTTCCTGCCCCCTCTGAATATATTATTTCAATAAGATTAACAATTGTGTTTTTAAATAGAATTGGATTGACTTGTCATTTAATTTCTATTTTTGTGTGAAATAAATAAGCATATGATGACAGACGCTTCAAAATCGAATCGATTTACACTAGTTCTACTCACTTCCCTTTTCTTTATGTGGGGATTTATTACCGTATTAAATGATATTTTAATTCCTCACTTGAAAGCAGTGTTTGAATTAAGCTATTTGGAAGCAATGCTGGTGCAGTTTTCGTTTTTTGGAGCTTATTTTATCGGTGGTCTATTGTATTTTTTAATTTCGATGGTTCATGGAGATCCCATCGGAAAAATTGGATACAAAAACGGAATCATGATTGGGCTCTTATTGTCGGCTCTTGGCACTATTTTGTTTTATCCTGCTGCTCATTTTCAGATATATGGCTTTTTTCTGGGTGCTTTATTTGTTCTGGGATTGGGTTTTGCTATGTTGCAAATAGCTGCAAATCCGTATGTTGCGATAATTGGTTCCGAAGCTAGTGCTTCTTCCCGATTGAATTTATCGCAGGGGTTTAACTCATTTGGAACAACAATTGCTCCTATTTTAGGTGGCTATTTTATATTCGAATATTTTAAAAATACAGAAAACGGAGCCGATTCCGTGGTGGTTCCATATTTGTTTTTAACACTATTGCTTTTGCTTCTGGCGGTTGCCATCAAAAGAGCACATTTGCCTCGTTTCGTGAATGCAACACAACTAATTAAAGGAGCCGGAGCCTTGAAATTCCGTCAGTTACGATTAGGTGCCATCGCCATTTTTCTGTATGTGGGCGCTGAAGTTGCTATCGGAAGTTTTTTAATTAGTTTTTTAGGACTGGAAAAAATTGCCGGTTTAAGCGAAGCAGATGCAAGTCCATTTGTTGCCTTCTATTGGGGAGGAGCGATGATTGGTCGTTTTCTGGGCGCTATTTCATTAAGCAGCATTGATAAGAGACGAAAGTACAGCTCCATGCTGGTGGTTTCTTTATTGGCCTTTGGAGTTGTTTTTGGAGCTGTCTATTTAAAAACGGGTATCGCTTTCGATCAAATAATCCCTTATTTTCTCTTTCTACTCGCTAATTATTTTGCTTTTATTTTTGGTCGATCCATGCCTGGCCGCACACTAACGGTTTTTGCATTGGTTCCTATTGCCTTGCTTTTGATCGGTATTTTTGGAAGTAATATGTGGGCGATGTGGGCCATTTTAGGCATTGGAATTTTTAATTCCATTATGTGGTCGAATATTTTTACAATGGCCATTAAAGGACTTGGTGAGTTTACAAGTCAGGGCTCTTCTATTTTGGTTATGTTTATTGTTGGTGGAGCAATTATACCTCCTATCCAGGGAGCAGTAGCCGATTTAGTTGGTGTTCAACTTTCGTTTTTTGTTCCTATGATAAGTTATGTTTATTTGGCTTATTATGGATGGAAAGGACATTTGGCAAAATGATGTGCTAATGTGCTAATGAGTTGATGTGCTAATAAGTTGATATGCTGATTTGCTCTGTCTTGTCCTGAAATAGGTTTACAAAAAAAGTAAACTAAAAACAGGATTATGAAGACAAAAGTAAAGTTTTTTTCGGACGAATTTAAAATGAAAATCGTTCATGAATATTTGAATAGTGATTTAAGTCAAAAAGAATTGCTTGAAAAATATTCTATTGCTGGAGCAAGTAATATTACCAATTGGATGCGTAAATTTGGTTTTGAAACACCTCTTGGTCAAACGACCAGAAGACAACATCATGCCACAACTATGAGCAAATCAGATAAGAAAACACCTCAAGAACTAGCTTTAGAAGCAAAAATACAAGAGCTTGAAAAGAATTTAAAATTTGAAAAACTTCGTTCTTTGGCTTTAGACACAATGATTGATGTTGCAGAAGAACAATTAAAAATATCAATAAGAAAAAAGCCTGGAACCAAACAGTAGCCGTATTAGACACAAAGAAAACGGGCTTTACAATTGATGCTTTGTGTGAACTGTTTGGAAAAAGCCGACAAGCCTATTATCAAAAGATAAAATACAACTTTAAAGAAGTGGTAAAATCTGAGATTATATTACAATTTATAGCAAAACAACGATCAATGATGCCTCGTATCGGAGGGCGTAAATTGTTACATAAAATGCATGCTCAACTGCCCGAAAATTTTCAAATGGGTCGGGATAAGTTCTTCGATTTTATGAGAGCAAAGAACCTGTTAGTAAGACGAAAACGATATAGAGTCATCACGACTATGTCTAACCATTGGTTGCGAAGATATCCCAACCTAATAAAAGAATTCGTTCCGACGCGTCCAAATCAGTTATGGGTAAGTGATATTACTTATGTTGTTACAGATCAAGGTTTTGTTTATTTGTTTTTAATAACAGATGCTTATTCGCGTAAGATTTTAGGATGGAGCCTATCGGATACGCTTGAAGCAAGTAACGCAGTTAAAGCACTAAATATGGCCATAGCTCATCTGCCAGCAGAAATAAACAATGTAATTCATCATTCAGATAGAGGCGTTCAATATTGCAGTCAAAAATATGTAAGAATATTAAATAAAAATGATTTCCAGATTAGCATGACCGAGAATGGAGATCCTTTAGAGAATGCCATAGCAGAGCGGGTTAATGGTATACTGAAGAGCGAATGGATAAATGATCTTAAATTAAAAAACAAAAAAGAAGCTATTAGTCTATTAAAAAAGATCATTTCCATATACAATACTGAAAGACCCCACAGTAGCATTGAAATGATGACTCCTGAGCAAGCTCATAATCATAGTGGTGAATTAAAAAGATATTGGAAAAATTATTGGACAAAGAAAAACATAACTTGTAAACAAGAAGAAAATATTGAAATATGATTAAAAATTATAATAAATAATAACAGTAAATTTGTAAACAAAAATCAGGACGGGTCACTCATTATCAAATCATCAAATCACCGAATTATTTTTCGATTGCATCGTAAATAACCTGCTGAATGCGCGTGCGAAAATTAAACTCGCTAATTTTATTATTTTTCGCATCTGGATATACACGATTGGACAGAAAAATATAGACTAAATCGTACTCAGGATCTGCCCAAGCATAAGTTCCTGTAAAGCCCATATGACCAAAACTTCGCAAAGTGGCACTCTCACAAACAGGACCTAAAGTATCGTAAACAGGATAGGGTTTATCAAATCCAAGCGCGCGTCTATTTTCAATATCCTCATAATCATATTGATAGGAAGTATATTGATTGATAATAGCCGAATCAAGCAGTTGTTTTCCGTCGTAATAACCATTTTGCAGAAATAGTTGAAAAATGACTGCTAAATCCTTGGCATTTGAAAATAGACCTGCATGACCACAAACGCCACCTAACATAGCAGCACCAGGATCGTGAACATCACCCCGTATTAGTTGTTTTCTGAAAAGGCTATCATATTCGGTTGGAACAATACGCTTGAGTGGAAAATGTTGCCTGGGTAAAAAACTAATGTTTTTCAAACCTAAAGCATTATAAAACTCAGTTTGAACATATTCTTCAAGAGGCATATTGCTTTGTAATTCAATTAATTGCCTGAACCAGTAAAATCCTAAGTCGCTGTATTTGTATTCTTCTTTTTTCCACAAATCGGATTTGGCAATCGTATCGTAAATCTTTGAAGCATAGTTTTTATCGATATACAAATTTTGAGCTACACGAATTGTATGCTGATCATCAATATCGCTTGAAAAAAGAGCAGGGTTTAAATGTCCAAGACTATCAATTTCTGATAAATAAAATGGAATCCAGGGCCATAATTGTGCTTGATGTGTTAAGATAGCATCAATTTTCATTTCCTCCTTATTTGTGTTTTTTAAATTGGGAAGATAATCTGAGATTAAACCGTTTGAATTAAATTTATTTTCTGCCTGCAATTTCATTAAAGAGGCTGTCGTGGCTGCTACTTTTGTGATGCTGGCCAAATCGTAGATCGATTGATTGTCAATTGGAATTTTCTTTGCATAAGTTTGATACCCAAATGATTTTGAATACACAATGCGTCCGTTTTTTGCTACCAAAACCTGACATCCCGGAAAGGCTTCCATTTGCATTCCTTCCTGAACAAGGGTATCGATAAGCTGTAATTTTTTAGAGTTAAGGCCGACTTGAGAAGGATAAGCAAATCCTAATATGCCATTACTTTTAATCTTTAGACCAAATCCGTTTGGATACGAATTTGAAAGTGTAACAGGTAATTTTCCTTTAATTGGAATGGCACCTAAAAGCTGTTGCGCTATACTTCTGGCTGCATAATCGTTGTCCTGATGTGCAATTAAACTCGCTGCAAAAGAATGATCCAAGTTTAAGAATTGCCGATAAGCCAATGGGCCACCAAAAAAACTAAAAATTACAGTATGTTTTTTAGCGAGTCTTTCAATCAGTTGTTTGCTTCCCCATGTCACCCTGAAATTATTGTTCGGAAAAATGGAAACTCCACCCAAAGCGATGATAACACGATCGTATTTAGCTAGTTGCTTTTCAATTTTATCCGATTGTTGACGTGTAAATGTTTTTGGAATTGAATAACTTTCAATAGAAGTAAACTTTTCGATTGTTTCTAAGAATTGATCTTTTGAAGCCAATCCAATAGTAAGTACTGCTGTTTTTTCTTTTGCTTGAGATGAAAGAGGAAGCAAGTTGTTTCCGTTTTTCAATAAGATAGTTGCTTCTTCAAAAAGGCGCTGATTTAGGGCAAGAGCATCTTCATTATTTAGGTCTTCAATTAGATTTTCCAAATCCACAGATTGCTTCTTATTCAATCCTGCACGGTATTTATAATGAAGTATTTTTTTTACTTTTTCTTCAAAATAGGTTTGGTCGATTCTGCCATTATCAATAGCTATTGAAATGCTGGCCAGTGCTTTAGGTACATCTCTAGGCAATAATATAATATCGTTACCAGCTAATAAAGCACGTACTTCAATTTCGCCAGTTTGCACGTATTTGGTTACACCTTCCATATCCAACGCATCAGTAATAATCAGGCCTTTAAATTGTAAAGAATCGCGCAAAAGACCGTTTATGATTTTTGGGGAAAGCGTAGATGCCAAATTTGCTTCATTTTCCAGTGCTGGAATATAGAGATGAGCCACCATTACGCCGCTTAAATCATTATTTATCAGATTTTTAAATGGTGCCAATTCAATTGAATCAAGTCGCTGGTAAGTATGATTAATTATCGGTAAGGTCAAATGCGAATCCATATCTGTATCACCGTGTCCAGGAAAATGCTTGGCACTTGCTAAAATATTCCTACTTTGTAATCCTTGCATATAAGCCAAGGCTTTTTCGCCCACTTCCTGAGGATTATCACCAAAGGAGCGACTGTTTATGACAGGATTTTTTGGGTTTATATTGATATCAACTACAGGCGCAAAATTCATATGAAGACCAATCCGGCGACATTGATTTCCAATTTCCTGACCCATTTTATAGATTAAACTATTATCTTCCAGAGCACCTAAAGTCATTTGAAATGGAAATGATATAGTAGAGTCTAAACGCATTCCTAATCCCCATTCACCATCAATGGATGTCAATAAGGGGATTTTACTCATGGCCTGCCATTTATTATTTTGTATGGCCTGTCGCATTGCTCCGGAACCAAAATAACAAATACCGCCTATGCCGTATTTTTGGATATAATCTGTAATTTCTGGGAAGTAATTTTCCCGGGCATTATTTGCCCGAACCATAAGCAGTTGAGCTATACGTTCGCTCTG
>Ga0307991_1001481_pt1 | contig 16341 bp, 14 predicted proteins | sample EllFjometagen131_FD_203146 | JGI IMG/M metagenome (GOLD analysis project Ga0307991, IMG submission 203146) | Marine microbial communities from Ellis Fjord, Antarctic Ocean - #131 | ecosystem: Environmental > Aquatic > Marine > Unclassified | place: Southern Ocean | collected 2014-10-08
TAAAAAGTTAATAGAATAAATAATTTAAGAGAAGGTGTCAGGATAATTTTTTGACACCTTTTTTTTATTTGCATATATTTTGAAAGAATCTTTTGGTCATTTATATTCAAATTTGGTTTTCTTTTGGGAGAGTTCTCTGGGATTTATTGGAGAAATTTATAACAAGCAAAAAGTGTTAAAATTTGTTTCTGAATTTTTTAAAAAAAACAAATTAATGTATTAACTTTGAAGGTTATTAATTCAATTATTAAATTGTTGTCAACTATTTGAAAATACAATAAAATGAATAAAAAACACATAAGTCTTAATTTGAATATTAGAGGAGTTCACCAATCACCCACCCTTGAAATTAATGAATTAAGTAAAAAATTAAATAATAAAGGGAAGAGAATTTATCGTATGGGGCTTGGTCAGTCTCCATTTCCTGTGCCTGCTCCGGTTGTTGAAGCTTTAAAAATGCATGCACATGAAAAAGATTATCTTCCAGTGAAAGGATTGGAAACATTACGTCAAGCTGTAGCTCATTTTCATCGTCAAAAAGATAATGTTGACATCAAACCAAATAATGTTCTTATAGGACCCGGGTCGAAAGAATTGATGTTTATATTGCTGTTGGTATATTATGGAGATGTAATATTGCCAACCCCATGCTGGGTATCTTATGCTCCACAAGCAAGAATTATTGGAAGAAACATTAAACTCATTCATACTTCTTATGAAAACAAATGGCGAATAACTCATAAACAACTTAATGATTTTCTGTTGAACGAAGATGACCAATATAAACCACGTTTGTTAGTTCTTAATTATCCATCAAATCCTGATGGAGGAACTTATTCACCAGATGAGCTTAAAAAAATAGCTAAGATTGCAAAAAAACATGAAATGATTATTCTTTCGGATGAAATTTATGGGCAATTGCATTATAAAGGAAAACATATTTCAATTGCAAGGTATTATCCCGAAGGGACAATTATTAGTTCAGGTTTGTCTAAATGGTGTGGTGCCGGTGGATGGCGTTTGGGAACATTTGCCTTTCCACCAGAATTTGATTGGTTGATAAATGCCATGACTGCTGTTGCTAGTGAAACCTTTACTTCTGTTAGTGCTCCAATACAATATGCAGCTGTAAGAGCATTTAGGGGTGGAATTTTAATTGATAGGTATCTGTTGCATGTGAGACGAATTCTTGAACACATAGGAAATCTTTGTACTAAAATATTACGTGAAGCAGGAATTCAAGTTCATTCTCCGGAGGGTGCATTTTATCTTTTTCTCGATTTTTCACCACTATCAGCGAACTTGAAAAATAAAGGTATTACTAATAGTAAAAAACTTTGTGAAACATTACTTCAGGATACTGGTGTAGCAATATTGCCGGGTGAAGCTTTTCAGCTTCCACCCGAAGAATTAACTGCTCGCTTGGCTTATGTGAATTTTGATGGTTCAAAAGCATTGTCAATGAGTGAAACAATTCCTCTTAATGAGAATCTTCCCGAAGATTTTGCTGAAAATTATTGTGTTTCTGTGGTTCAGGCTGTAAAGAAAATTGCTGATTGGGTAAACTCTAAATAGCAGAGAAACATTTAAAATATTACTAATTCAAACTAGTATTAAAACCTAACTATTTTTTTTCTTCTTCTTAACTTAAATGTATTGAAGTGCTTGCAATTTGTTAATGGTTAAATTAATTTAATTTAATCCGACAAAATATATTTGTGTTTTTTGTATAGGTCTAATGCATTTTAAAATTATAGTATTAACTTTGGAAATTGTTGATATAATTATTTAAAGGGAAAAAAGAAATTGCATTATACTTGAGATGTGTGAAATAAAAACATACAAACATGAAAAATATAATATCGCTATTAATTATTGGATTATTACTAAATTCTTGTAATTCAAAAAAAGAAGTTAGTTCTATTAATTCTGAAAATTGGGAAAAAAGGACAATTGATTATTGTTTAAGTGATTCACTTAAGTCAGGAACGACTTATTTGTCAGTTTATTCTCAGATTTATGGTATAACTGAGCACAGAACTCAGGATTTAACTGCAACGATAAGCATGAGAAATATAAATAGGTTTGATACGGTTTTTATCGAAAAAGCAGAATACCATAATACAAAAGGAGAATTAATCAGGACATATTTCGATAAACCAATTTTTGTTTGTCCAATGGAAACTGTTGAAATTGTTATTGATGAAATTGACAAAGAAGGTGGTACCGGAGCCAACTTTGTATTTGATTGGAAAATAAAGAGAGAATTAAATGAACCATTTTTTGAATGTGTAATGATTTCAACTTCAGGTCAGCAGGGTTTGTCATTTACTACTCAAGGAAAAAAGCTAAACTAATAGAGATATGTTTTACTCAATAAAGGCTAATGCTTAAATCACAACTTCAAGTTAGTTCAATGTTTTTTCATGTTACTATTTGTTAGAAAAACCATAAAAAGTAAATATTTGTATTTTGAAAAATTGCCAAAAAGTAAAATATTTATTCATCAGACAGAAGGATTTTGAATAAGTCTTATGCAATTTAAAATTAATGTTTTAACTTTGGAGGTTATTAACTGAATTATATAATGGAAATAAGCGGCAGTTCCGGTTATGCAATTGTTAGCAACAAGCCTAAGAAAAAAAAACACCGCGCACTAAATGAAACAAAATCCAAAATGAGTTATAACTTAATATCAGGGATGAGTCAACAGTATTTTCATACAATCCCAAGCGATACCGATTTAATCACAACAACTCCAACCAGAGAAGGGATTTTTAAATACTTGTCTCAAATTGGGTATGATAAATTCCCTGAATTTGTCTTAGATATTTTGACTAAAATAGATGGACATAAAGCACTTGATGTTACAGATGGGCAAGGTGATGAAAAACAAGATATTATTACATTAAATCAAAAAGGAGAACGATGCCTCACACAGTGTAAACATACAGTTAATTATAAATCTCATTATAATGGTGATGATTTAGATTTAATGGTTGCTGCATGTATGAGAAAGAATTGCAAGGAAGCTATATTTATTACCAACTCAGATTTGACACCACAGGGTAAAAAATATGTCACCGATGAGGAATATAACAGAGGATTTAATAATCCAGAGGATTGCCCAAGTATTGATTACTGGAATGGCTATAAGATTTGGGAAAAAATAAAGACAAGTCAAGATATAATTAATAAATGGTTTAGTGGATTAGGTCAAGTACATGGATTAAGAAGTTTCAAATTTGATTTAACTATTCAAGAATTACCCTTAAACAAACAAAACTATAATGAAAGTGATGCATTTGATAATTTATTAAGTGTACTTTCTGAATTGAACTGGATTGAGGAAATTAGCAAAGGATTGCATTATAAAGCAAACATTAATGAAGAACTACAAGTTAATATTAAAAGGTGGTTTCAATTTGCAGGAGGCTTAGATTTAAATTTCGTATTACCTGAAGATGATTTAGGTTTCTTTGATAGACCATTATTTGCTTTAACAATTGAAGTTGTATTAAATGATTCTAAAGAGAAGTACACTCCACAATTAATTCAAAAAACAATTATTCAAAAGCTTACCAATGATGTTCTAAAAAAGATAGATAAGAAAAAATGGTGGCACTTAACAGCTAGTCAAATTAAAAGCTTTATATATCTTCATGACATAAGTGAGCCTAGAGAAATTGACCTTACTTCTGCAAAGACTTTTATAAAAACTGAATTCGACTCAGTAATTGAAGAATTAGATTATTGTATGCTTTCTCAGAATGATTTTGACATTGACAAGCAAGAAGATGATGATATAGGATTACATAAAGAAACTGGAATTCAAGTTATACAAATGTTCGAGCAAAAGATTAATCCAGTAGAGCAATACAATCACCAGTTAATCCAATATCATAATTTAAAGAACGTTGTTGATTATAATTTCTATGCTATTAAAAACATTGAAAGTTCTTTAATTATGAGAGTTAGACGATTGCTTCATCATGAATGGGTTGCAATTCAGCAGAATGAAGATGTGTTAATTTGGGCAATACCCCCGACAGAAAAAGCTAATATTATACAGGATTGTCATAATAAGATTCGAACTTTAAATTTAACAATCTTGCAGGTTAGACAAAAAGACGCAAAGGATATACTTGAAAAATGTCAAAAGGATTTAGTTCCAAGTTCATGGATGTTTACTTCCAATATTTCACATTTGAGTTTTCCTATAATGTTGGATAGAAGAATATTTTGGTTGTCAAAAGAACTAGAAGTATCAAGCAAACATGATTTGAATAAGCTTATTGAATTACTTGAATATAAATACTCCTTTGAACATCAACATGGATTTGATAGTTTAATGGGGAATGATAATCAGCAAATTAATACAAAGGAGATTAAGGATATTCTTTTTGATGTTTTTACTTTTAGAGGAAGTCGAATGTTGGATATTTCAACATTTAAGAATCCTATTTCAATTAATATTCGATTTAAGGAGGGTCAATTGGGACAATCAAATGATTTAGCATTAAGTTGTATTGAGGAATTTAATACAATATATAAGGAAATTAGAAGTATTTTAAACTAAGTGTAAAAGGCCAGTTGCTAACAAAATATAAAAAAAATACGGGTTCATATTTAGCTTGAAAGCGTATTTGTACTTGGATTTACCGCAAATTAATTTCTTGTAGAAATGAATTTACTATATTGCACAAAAAATTAATTTACTATGAATAAACTGGTACAGAAAAAGTCATTAAAACCGTACATTTTTTTATATCAGTCGTCAGATTATCGAAAAAACAAAAAACTTTGCAAATTCTGGGATATTTTTAAAAGCATTAAAAGTGTTGTTTGAACAATAAAAATTTATTTATCAGACAAAAGGATTTTGAATTTTTCCCAATTATCATAAATCAGATAAACATTAAGAACAAAAATCACAAAAGAAAAAGTGCAATTTGACATGTCGTAAAAAATATGAAACAAAACAATGCCGAGAGAAAAAGGAACAAGCACTGTTAGTGCCAAAGGAACAAAGCGGTTTAGTATTAAAAATATTCCTACAATTATGATTATTCCTCCCAGAAATTCAAAGAAAAAACCAGTATTTGCCAAAGTAGAAATTAGCTCCTGAGTTCTTTGATTTATGAAATATATATCAAGGAAATTAAAAAATTTGTTTAAGCCGAAATAGATTAAAACAAACCCGAGAGATAAACGTGCGATTTTATTTATCCTGGCATTCATGAATTATTGTTGATTAGAAGTTGTTATATTTGTTTTTGTAACTACCTTAGAATTTTCTTCACTTACATTTATATCCTGTCCGCAAACGTTGCATTTATAAAAAATATAGTCTAAAGATTTTCCTTTGAAATAATGTGACGTTAACAATTCACGGTGATGAACGCTTTTAACTCCTTTTTCCTGACGAGAAACTTTCAAAGATTTACATATTGGACACCTGATTTTTGTTTCATTAGCATCAACATTTTCGAATAATTTTTTTATAATTAAATCATTAATATCATATTGAGTTAATTCCCGATTTTTAATTTCGATGTCAATTTTTTCAATTGTGTCATCCTTGAAATCGTCGCTCCTATATTTTTTGATAAAAGCGAGTTCAAAATCTTCGTAAGTTTTCAATTTGTTTTAAGTTTTTGGAATTATTAAAAAATCAAAGTAACATAAATAAAATTAATTTGTATATCTTTAAATATTATTTTTTTTCAACAATTTTTATGCCCCAATTATTTAGCGAATGAGAGAAATTTTTACAATAGGAGAAATTCTTTTAGATATTATTTTTAAGAACAAAAAAACTGTGGAAGCTAAGCCGGGAGGTTCAATGTTGAATACTGCCGTTTCGTTGGGAAGTATAGATATGAGAGTGTTTATGGTTGGAGATTGTTCAAAAGATTCTGTGGGAGATTTAATAACAGAATTTTTGAAAAAAAATAATGTGTCGGTTGATTATATTAAATATCATTCCGAAGCTAACTCAAAATTGGCTCTTGCATTTCTTGATGTTGATAAAAATGCAGATTATTTGTTTTATAAATCTGAATTCAAAAACAAGATAAAATATAAATTTCCTGAAGTAAAAAAGAACGATATAATTTTGTTCGGTTCATTTTTCTCAATTAATAAAATTATTAGAGAGCAATTAATTCCTTTTATCAAGTATGCAAAATCAAAGGAAGCAATAATTATTTATGACCCTAATTTCAGAAGTTCTCATCTTGACATGCTTGATGATGTTAAAGATTTTATAATTGAAAATATCAAACTTGCTGATATTGTTAAAGCATCTGACGAAGATTTTAAAAATATTTTCAATGTTCACAATCCTGATGATTCTTTTAAAATTATTAATAATTTAAGTTGCGAAAACTTAATTTATACATCAGGAGAAAATAATGTTTCTGTCAGAACATCAAACATAAACTCAGATTATGAAGTTCCAAAGATAATTCCTGAAAGCACAGTAGGGGCGGGGGATACTTTTAGTGCCGGTTTGATTTATTCATTGCTCAAAGAAAATATTTTATTTGATGATATTAACAGAATATCGAAAATGCAATGGGATAGAATTGTGAAAACATCAATTGAATTCGCTCAAGATGTTTGTATGAGTTTTGATAATTATATATCTGAAAAGATAGCTGAAAAGTACAGAAATAATATAAAGTAAAAAAATGGTTCTGCTTTAATTTTAGTTGAAGTAAAATATTTGAACTAATCAGTGTTTAAAACTCGAAGTCAATTATAATCTTTCTCTGTGAAACTCAGTGTGTTCTTTGTGGCTCTTTGTGAAACAGCTATTACACAGAGTTGCTCAAAGAAGCACAAAGTGACGCAAAGATTAAATGATTATTGAAAATTATCCTGACGGACAAGTTTTGTTATTTGGTTATTGTTATTTTTACTAAATTCGCACTAGTACTAACGAAATTAATCTTATGAGATTCTGGAATCGGTTTCCTTTATATCGTTTGATTTTTCCTTTTATAATAGGAATAGTAGCAGGAATGTTTCTTGACTACAATTTCAAAATTCCTTTATATGTTTTCATTGCTTTAATATTTATTTCAGCGATTATTACCTTTTTCTATAAACATCTAATTTCATACAGGTTTCGATGGTTGGGAGGGCTTTTTGTTTATTTGTCTCTTTTGTTTTTTGGATATGAAATAACTAGTGAGAACAATAAAAACAATAATCCTTCACATTTTAATGATTGCAAAGAAGAGAAAAGTTTTTTTATTGCTAATATAATTGAACCCTTAGAACAGAAAGAAAATTCAAACAAAACTATTGTAAGAATTAAATCGGTAAAAAAGGAAAATGTTTGGAGCACAGTTGACAGAAAAGCAATAATATATTTCGAAAAAGACAGCATTTCTTCACAATTAGATTATGGTGATTGTTTGCTTATTAATGTGAATTTCAATGAAGTGAAATCGCCCCGAAATCCATCGGAATTCAATTATAAACGCTATCTCTCAAACAAGCAAATTTTCTATCAGGCATATTTGAAATCTGAGAATTGGGAAGTTTTAAGCAAAAACAATGGCTTTATCATAAAGTTCCTATCAATTAAACTAAGAAAAAAGTTTCTGGATATTTTACAGGAAAACGAAATAAGCGGAAAAGAATATGCTGTTACTTCTGCTTTGTTGCTTGGATACAGAGAAAAACTCGATGCCGATTTGATAAAAGAATTTTCGGGTGCCGGAGCAATGCATATTTTATGTGTTTCGGGATTGCATGTCGGAATTATTTTTGTTATTCTGAATTGGATTTTTGGCTTTCTCGACAAGAAAAAAATCGGAAAAATATTTAAAGCAATATTATTGATATCACTAATTTGGGCTTATGCCGCAATAACCGGAATGGCTCCATCTGTTCTCAGGGCAACAACAATGTTTAGTTTTGTGATAATTGGACAAGCACTGAAAAGATATACGAATATTTATAATTCTCTGGCAGCTTCAGCATTTTTGCTATTATTAATAAATCCATATATAATTACCGAAGTTGGCTTTCAATTATCTTATATCGCAGTGATTTCAATTGTTGCTCTTCAACCTCCTTTATATAAACTGTGGGTAACAAAAATTTGGATTCTTAATAAAGCATGGCAGATAATCACTGTTTCAATTGCTGCACAAATAGGAACTTTTCCGCTTGCTATGTTTTATTTTCATCAATTCCCCAATTACTTTATGCTGACAAATCTGATTGTTATTCCTTTGGTAGGCGCTATTATTTATGTTGGAATTGCCGTAATAGCAACTTCTCCTTTGGGATGGCTTTCGTGGGTAGTAGCCAAAATTTTGTATGGATTAGTTTGGTTTTTGAATTTTTCTGTGAAGCTGATTGAAGGATTACCGGGCTCAACATGGAGAGGGATTTCTTCAACAAATTATGAAATGATTTTGTTTTTTATAATAATAGGATTTATTATAATGTTTTTTATTAAAGAGAAAGTACGCTTTATGCGTTTTGCAATAATATCAAGTATTTTGTTGTGCGTTTCTTTTGCTTATAAAAATCATAACCGGCTAAACCAAAGACAATTTATTGTTTACAATGTGAACAAAAATTCCGCTTATGATTTTATTGATGGTAAAACAGATTACTTTTTTGCTGACTCTCTTATGATGAACGACAAGAAAAAACACTCATTTAATATTCAAAATAATTGGTGTAATTCGGGCTTAAAGGAAAATGTCAGAATTAATTTGAGTTCGGAAAAATTTACATTTCAAAGTCCTGTAATTTATTTCAGAAATAATTTTCTTCAGTTCTATGGTAAACGTTTAGTTATTGTAAATGAGATGAATTTCAATTATTACAGCAGCGAAAAAATCAAAGTTGATTACATTATTATATCTCAAAATGTAGATGTTGATATAAACGATTTAGTTAATCAGTATGAAGCAGAGCAAATAATTTTTGATTCATCGAATTCATTCTGGAGAGTAAACAAAATGATAGAAGAATGTAAGACTTTAGGAATAAAATATTATTCGGTTTTGGATGAAGGGGCTTTTGTTGTTGATGTGTGAAAATGCTTATTAAAAAAATATAAAATCATTAATCTGTGTTCTATATAAAAAAAAATACATTCCTTTATTAATAGGTTTTTTATAAATTGGCGTTTTTCAATCGTTTAATTTCTTTTTTTATTTCTTCAATGACATCTTTATTTGTAATAACTTTTTTGTCTCCTGTACGGGTCAAGAAAATTACGAATACTTTACCACCAAATTTATTTTCGAAATCCTGAAAACTTGCACTCATTCTTTCAGTAATCTTATAATTTCCAAAATTTGCATTTGCGGTAATAGGTTTTATTTGTATTCCAAACGCTTTGTTGCCAACTTTCCCGAGATAATCAATATCTCCTGCGTGGTCTAATTCATGGTCGCTTTCTTCAAATTCAATTTCTGGAAATAATTTTGCTAGACCATCATTAATTACTGATTTTTCAAGTAAGAAACCATCATAGATCCTGACAATTGTTACTTCGTAGATATAATCTTTACAATCTTGTAATGTTAAATCTTCAAAAGCAGCAGTCCATTCAGGAATTACTACTTCAGTTATTTTAGCATACAATCTTTCACCAAGTTCTTCTAATGTTTCTTTGCTTATTTTAACTTTATCTTTTTTCTTGGTATATGCTTTTTTAAAATAGAATTTTTCCCATTTTTTAAACTCATTAGGGACATAACTTCTGATTAATTCGGATAAAGTACCACCGCAGTATGCTTTGTTTAAATTAGTTCTTTTAAGTCCTTTTTAAGTTGAAATAATTTTATTTTATCTTCTCTTGTCTCTTCTTCAATTAAAAGTTTACCAGAATCAAACAAACTATTTATTCTTTTTAATAAGTCAATACAATCCGCTAAAGGTACAATAATCCCATCTTGACAATTTTCTTCAAAAGTAGTTTCTGCTTTTTTTATGTTTTCAAATATTAAGGGTTCTCCAGAACCATCATCTTTACAGATAATATTTAGACTTCCATTAAAGTTGTCAATTTGTATGTATTCCATTTTTAGTGGTTTTAATTATGTTATATGTTTATCTAAATTCCTAATTAAGATTAGTCTAAATATTTAAAACTTAAATTCATTCTGCTTTTTTTCAAAGTCAAATCAATACTAAAAATATTATTCACATCTACTCCTAATGGTGTAAGAAAAACTTGGTCATAGTCAGATGTAGAACTTATTTTTTCAATTAATCCAAGTTCCAAACAATAATTACTACACCAAGTTAAGAATTCTTGCATTGTTCTGCTTTTATATGAAACACTAAACAAGCCTCTTGCAATTTCAAGTTTATGAAGTTCGAAATCATGTTTTTTTGGTAGCCATGAGCCATTTGTGATTTCAATAAAACGTAAGAACCAATATATATTTACTTTATGTACTTTATCATCCCAATTTCCATTTGTTAGAATTTTTAACAGTAGCCTTTTCTGTTCATTTGTCAAATTAATTGATGAAACATTATTTATAATGTTAACATAGGGGCTAATATTTTTTACAAAAAAATCACCATAATTAGTCAGCACATATTGGGATTTAATTATCTTAAAAAGTTCAAAATCTAAAGCTATTCTTTCGTGACAATTAAAATTTGTGCGACTATTTTTTTTATTGACAAAAGGCATAAATATCTCTTTAGTGGTTAATTCATTTTTACCTAAGTCTAAAAAGGGTTTCATTATTTTATTAAGCCATCGCAAATAACAAATTGTATAGTTTTTAGGATTTGGTAATGCTAAACCAACATTTAAGCTTAATCTTTTTACGGTTTCATTGTAAAGTTTTTTTGTTTTTTCTAAAGAATAAGTGTGTATTAAGATTCCGTGTTCCTTTCCGAATTGTTTAACTTTATCCCTATTCGCTGATTTGGTTTCCTCAGCATAAAGAATGCAGTAGTCTGTTAAGTCAGAAAATTTAACATTCTTGTAATTTAGAGTTTGATTGAAACAATAATCCAATTTGGATTTACTATCTAATTCGGTTTCTAATTCAACAACTAAATGTTTATTGTTGGAATTAGACAAAACGAAATCTATTCTCCCAAAATCAGTAGTGATTTCTTGCCCAATAATTTTTGAAATATCAAAATTTAAAAATTCTCCGAGATTAGAAGGGTTATTAAGTAAAGTCCATTGTACTAAAGATTCAACCATAATTTTTTAATTTAACACAGTATCTCCAACAAAAGAAAACATTTTAATAAGCCTTTTGGGTAATTCTTCTGGAAACATAGCGATATGTCCATCTTGTCTTGCACCACCAAAATTCCAATGACCATCAAAATATGTTTTCCATTCTTCTTTGGTCATTTTTGATTGTTCTTTCAGCTCTTTGTTTGGTTTAACAGGCGTTCCAAGTTTTTTGAACAATAAAATAAATTCATAATCAATAGACAAAATGCCATTACGTGGAGTTGGATAACTACCCATCAATGAAGCTCCGCCAGTAGTATTTGATGTTGTCTTTTTTTGCCAAATAATAGCACCCATATAATCAAATCCAATTGCTTCACAAAATTTTATAATTTCTGTCCGAATGGGTATTACTTTATATCTTCCATAATATACAGCTCTGGCAAATTGGTCTCCAATATTAACACACAAACGACAACCGTTATTTAAAACTCTATAACTTTCTTGCCATACAAGATTTAAGTTATTGATATACTCTTCGTAACTGTCATTATATCCAATTTGATTTTTAGTTCCGTAATCTTTTAATTGCCAATATGGTGGTGAAGTAATAATTAAATCAACTGATTTGTCTTTAAGTTCAGTCATTTGCCGACTATCACCATTTATAATTTTATGTTTTGTTTCAATATTCATTTAAAAAAATTTTCTTTTTACAAAGATAATCATTAACCACCCATTTTAAATCTTATTGATTGTTTTTTTTATGCTTTCTTGTAATTTGTTTTATCTGACACTATACGAAAATACAAAATAATTTAATATTTTTAAATTCTTTTTTTTGGCTATTCATTAAAATTTTATCATATTTGCGTATTAAAGATAATTCGTAATAATTAATCTTTTTTTATGAGTGGAGCTCTAGAATTTATTGATAATATTATTCAGATTTATAATGAATATGTTGGAGGCTATTTAGTTTTATTGTTTTTAATACCTACAGGTTTATTTTTTATATTCAGATTAAGGTTTTTAAGCATAACAAAATTAGGACATTCTTTTCGCGTTATTGCCGGAAAATATGATAAAAAAGAAGACAAAGGAGATATAAATCATTTCAAAGCTTTAACCACTGCTTTATCCGCAACAGTGGGAACAGGAAATATTGTAGGAGTTGCTCTGGCAATAAATTTAGGTGGACCCGGCGCGATTTTCTGGATGTGGGTAACGGGCTTTCTCGGGATGATTTTAAAATATGCTGAGTGCACGATTTCTCATAAATACAGGCGTTTTAATTCCGATGGTACTGTTTCGGGAGGACCCATGTATTATATGGAACATGGGTTAAAAAAATCTCTCGGAGTATTTGCTAAAGTCTTTGCTGTTGTTTTTGCTTTTGCAGCAATTCTTTGTTCTTTAGGCACGGGAAATATGGCTCAGTCAAATTCCATGACAGGAGTTTTGCATGCAAGTTTTAATATTCAGGATATTGTTACTTTTATGGGTTTTTCTTTCCACAGTAAGTATTTAACTGCTGTAATTATTACAATTTTGGTTTTATTGGTTATTGTCGGTGGTTTAAAAAGAATTGCAGACGTAACTTCAAGATTAGTTCCATTCATGGCTATTTTGTATGTTCTTAGTGCAATAGTTGCTTTGTTGATTATGTATAAAAATATTCCTGCTGCTTTCAGTTTAATAATAAATGATGCTTTTACCGGGACCGCTGCAACAGGCGGATTTATTGGCTCAACATTTATTATGACTATGATTTGGGGTGTAAGAAGAGGATTGTTTTCAAACGAAGCCGGACAAGGTTCTGCTCCAATTGCCCACGCAGCTGCAAAAACTAAATATTCAGCAAGAGAAGGATTGGTAGCATCAGTTGGACCATTAATCGACACATTAATTATTTGTACTTTAACAGCTTTAGTTATTATTACTTCAGGAGCATGGAAATCCGGTTCAACAGAAATTGCAATGACTGTCGAAGGAATGTCAACAGGATTTTCTTATATCGGAATGTCTGAAGTTGCTCCTTATATTGTTTCAATTGGACTTCTGCTTTTTGCATTTAGTACAATTATTAGTTGGTCTTATTATGGAACAAGAGCAGTGAATTATTTATTTGGCGAAAAATTTATAAAACCTTACAGATATTTATATGCTTTATTTGTGTTTTTTGGCTGTATTTGGGGATTAGATATTGTATGGCATTTTGTTGATATGGTGATTACATTTATGACTATTCCAAATCTTATTGCTATTTTAATTCTTACTCCTGTTATTGTTAAAGAAACACGAGATTATTTTAATGAAATGAAAAAGGTAGAATAATTTTTCAAATCAATTTCTTAATTATGATTAAATTTTCTAATTGGATATTTCTTTTTTTTATTGTGCTTTTGCTTAGTTCCAACCTTCATGCCCAAGACAATAAAAATTCTTTTAGTGTTGACACAACTCAAAATTTTCAGGAAGAACAAAGTAATTTAGGTGATAGGATTAATAATGCTTTCGAACCTTTAGTTGAAAAATTAACTGATGTTTTACTTTGGGATCCTTTTGCTGCTTTAGGTATTTATGACCCAATAATCTATGACGACAGTGGAAATCCTGTCCTTGATAAAAATGGTAAAACTAAAAAAACACGTATTCCTCTTGTAGTTGTTTGGTTAATGCTGGGTGCAATCTTTTTTACAATTTATATGAAATTTGTTAATGTAAGAGGATTTGTTCATGCCATTAAAATAACAAAAGGAGATTATGACAACCCAAATGATGTAGGAGAAGTTTCGCATTTTCAGGCATTGACAACAGCCTTGTCAGCAACAGTGGGTTTAGGAAATATAGCTAGTGTTGCAATTGCCATTTCTATCGGAGGTCCCGGAGCAACATTTTGGATGATACTTGCAGGATTATTGGGAATGTCTTCAAAATTTACTGAATGTACATTAGGTGTGAAATATCGCAAAATTGATAAGTCCGGGACTGTCTCCGGAGGACCCATGTATTATCTTAAAGAAGGATTAAAGAAAAGAAATATGAAATGGCTTGGAGTAATCCTGTCGGGAATATTTGCTGTTCTTATTATTGGAGGAGCATTTGGAGGCGGTTGTATGTTTCAGGCAAATCAGGCATTTGGACAATTTGTTTTGTTTATTCCCGGAATTGAACGATATGGTGTGTATTTCGGAATAATACTGGCAATTCTTGTTGGAGTTGTTATTATTGGGGGTATAAAAAGCATTGCCAATGTTACTGATAAAATTGTTCCTTTTATGGCATTTTTATATGTGGGAACTGCATTGGTTATTATTATTATGAATATTTCTCATACTGGAAGTGCTTTGAAAATGATTTATTACGGAGCTTTTTCTGCTGCTGCTCTAAAAGGTGGTTTTATTGGCGTTTTAATTACAGGATTTCAAAGAGCAGTATTTTCAAATGAAGCTGGTATTGGTTCTGCTTCAATCGCTCACTCAGCAGTAAAAACAAATATTCCGGTTACTGAAGGTTTTGTGGCACTTCTCGAACCATTTATTGATACTGTCATTATTTGTACAATGACTGCTTTAGTTCTTATTTTTACCGGATATTCTGATAATCCTGTGGGTTTAGAAGGTGCTCAATTAACTTCTGCTGCATTTGGAAGTGTGTTCTCATGGTTTCCTTATTTGCTGGTAATAGCTATTTTCCTTTTTGCTTTTTCTACAATGATTTCCTGGTCATACTACGGATTAAAAGGTTTTGATTATTTGTTTGGAGCAATATTCAAGAAAAGATTTGGCAGCAGGAAATATGGCAACACTTTTTTCAACTTGATTTTCTTAGGTTTTATTATTGTTGGGACTTGTTCATCTTTAAGTTCTGTTATTGATTTTTCAGATGTTATGATTTTATCAATGGCATTTCCTAATATTATTGGCTTATTAATTATGGCTCCTGAAGTAAGACGCGATTTGAATGATTATTGGAAAAAGGTTAAAAGTGGTGAGATAAAAAAGACTAAAAAATAGTTTTGCTTAGAAGATAATTTTAGTAAATCACGAATTCATTAAAAAAATGAAGAAGCGGTTAAAAGATTATTTTACTTTAAATAAAATAGAACGAAGAGGTACATTTGTTTTATTGCTTATACTTTTATTGGTCCTAGTCATAAATATTTTATTACCTTATTATAAAAAACAACAAAAGTTTGATTTCCTGAAATTTGAAAATGAAATCATTGCTTTTGAAAGTACTCAAAAATTAATCGAAGACGCTAGAAATTCTTATAAAAAAGATTTTAATTTCAATGATGTTGACCGTTCTGCTGCCGAAATAAAATTATCTCCTTTTCCTTTTAATCCTAATGATTTGCCTTTCAGTAAATGGCAGGAAATGGGATTGTCAGACAAACAAATTAAGGTGATAAAAAATTATGAAGCTAAAGGAGGTAAATTCTATAAAAAGGAAGACTTGAAAAAAATATATGGAATCAGCGAAAATGAATACAACATTTTAGAACCATATATTAATATTACTGAATCTTATAAATCGTTCTCAAAATTTAATGATTCAAAAGAATATGAAAGTTATGAAAATGTCGTAGTTGAATTAAATTCTGCAACTGCCGAAGATTTGATAAAATTAAAAGGAATTGGGCCATCTTTTTCAAAACGAATTATTGGATATAGAAAACTAATTGGCGGGTATTCTTCAAAAGAACAATTGCTTGAAGTTTATGGATTCGATAGCTTGCGATACGAAGGCATTGCTGAAAATATTGAAGTAAATTTAGATTCGATTAAGAAAATAAACGTTAATAAAGCTTCTTATGAACAACTAAGAAAACATCCCTATTTTAGTTATGATGTTTCTTTTGCTATTACAAACTATAAGTACAAACATGGGAATTTTAAATCAATAGATGATTTGTTGAAAATTCAATCAATGAATGATTCATTGTTTGAAAAAATTAAGATGTATATAAAAATCGAAGACTAAAAATTTATGAATTTTTCAAAAACAAATATACTAACATTAATATCAATAATTGATACCCGTCCAAAATAGTGTGTCTGTAACCAAAAAAGTTTCCAACAATTTAACAAGTTTAAAACAACAACAACATTAAACTTAAAAATTGTAGAAACTATGAATTT
>Ga0307991_1001483_pt1 | contig 16333 bp, 12 predicted proteins | sample EllFjometagen131_FD_203146 | JGI IMG/M metagenome (GOLD analysis project Ga0307991, IMG submission 203146) | Marine microbial communities from Ellis Fjord, Antarctic Ocean - #131 | ecosystem: Environmental > Aquatic > Marine > Unclassified | place: Southern Ocean | collected 2014-10-08
TTTTAATATTAATCTCAGGATTTTCCCTATTCGCCTTTTTGAAATATATAAAATACTCTTCGATGTTCGACAATAATTTATTCATTAATCTGTACAGACCTTTGACCTCTACCGGAACTGGTTTCGCAAGTTTATTGTATTCATGATGAAGCACCATAACTTTTTTTAATGCCGGATCAGCCTCAATGTATCCTTCACTAAATTTCTGAAAAAGATCGCTCATATAATCAGCAGCCTGAACATAAATATCTATCTGATAAAGAACATTTTTTTCTTCAATTTCAGCTTCTGTAGGCTGAATCAACGTTTGTGCCTGGGCACAAGAACAGACACTTAGAATAATTATAATTAGTACTACGAAACATTTCATGACAGTTCTTAATTTCTAACCCTTATTCTTTCTTCGAATAACCACAATCCCGGCACTGGAGATAAGAAAAACTACAATACCGGTCAAAATTTTACAAAACAAACATACTTGGCCTGCCTTACAGGAACATAGCCAAAAAAAACCACCCATTATCCATGCTCCTCCTTGGATAATATTGTCGTAATATATAGGATACCTGGTAATAGCTAGTTAGGCAAGCAACGGACAAAAAAAAGTATGATCGTCACACAGAAAACGATAGGCCCTTTCTCCATAAAAAATGCGCCAATTTCAGGTATTCTACAATATCTGAAATTGGCGCCAAAAACAACATATTTCCCGTTAAAGTGAACTTAAAAATCTTGACTTTAATTTGTTCAGTAGAACCAATTCATCATGATCATACGGTTCTGGTCGCGGCCAGAACAAAACACTTCTATCTTGTAAGTTGTATTTAAAATTAAGTCCACCGGATTTAGTTAAAGGAATTGTTGCTCCAGTAGCAAGCTCAAGCGTTATATAGATCATCCTTACGATCTGCGAACAGAAATAGTTATATCCCTCTAAATCCTCATTATTGATTTTGCTCAAATCAACTGCAGCCATAAAAGCTCCTTTTCTTTTTCCTTCTTCAGCTCCAAAAACGGGTTTTATTTTCTGCTGAATTGTTTCCGAAGAAGCTAATATCACCAAATTTGAAAAGTCAGAGATCTTTTCCTTTTCGCCATTTTCTCCCTCCATTTCCTTCAATATTTTAGACACAAGGCTATCGCTGCTACCCTCAATAAACGCAAGATTCTCCAACCCTTTTTCCCGCAACACTACAAACACTTTTTTTAAACCATTCACTAAATCATTTACCCCTGAACTTAAAATCTCTTTTTTGGCCCATTCCAGCTCAAGAGCAAAATACAACATTTCATTTTTGTTTTTATACTCCTTAGAGGTTCTGATAATTGTGCCCAGCAAAGTTTCGATCTCCAAAAGCCCGATATACTCTTTCAAGCTTGTAACGGCTTTCCTTATTTCTAAAGGTATATCCTTTTTATCTTCCCATGTTTCTAAAGGATAAACTGTAAGACTATTAAGTATTTTAGTTAAGTAATCTACTGATTTTCTCAAAAGCTCAGGATTTGAAGTTTCCCCTATTTGTTTGATCTTATCATCTGCTCCATCAACGATCCCAAGTTCTTCTAAATATTGAGCTATCATCAGAGCATTATTTACCACTGCCCCTTTCATATTATTTTTCTCGATTATTTCTACTATATCATCTGCCTTATCTATGTTTTGTTCAATTTCCTTTAAACCCGCATTTCCTCTTTCTGCTCCACTCTCATCTTGCTCAACATCGAAAACTACTTCTTCTCCTATAACGGACCTAATAGCCTGCGCTAAAGACAACCTTCTTTCTTCTTCTTCTTTAGTTCCATGATCCAACCCCATCAAATGAGCGAACTCATCTTTTTCAAGAATCTCAGTTCTGGCATACTCGTGTCCTTTTTGGAAAAAGTATTTTAAAAGTTTTTCTCCTAAATAAATACTATTTGTTCTTATTGAAGGATGCGAAATATTCGAATGTTCTATATCTCCTCCCCACTTCAAAAATGATTTCCCTAAAACCACCCTAAATTTAACATGAGGGTTACCACTAACCCGATGAGTCATCATCCAATCTTTAAGGAGATATTGTTCTTCTTTAGACAAAATTTGGTTCAACCTAAAAACATCACCTCTGTACTTTGACCCCTTTGTTTCTCCTGACACATATCCCTCAACCAGTTTGACATCCCAAGCTTTAAGCCCTCCATCCTCAAGCGCAATTTCTATCATTCTATTTTCACTGACTAATTGCTCAATAATACCATCTGACGGCTCAGCGTCACTTCCTTTAAGCTCCCATTCTTTTGAAACATGCATAAGATCATGTTCATCAATGTCAAGCTTCTTCATCAACGCAACACTTATACCTTCAAAATAAAACATGGAAGCTAATTCAAAAGCCCTTTTATCTGCTCTATTTTTCCTGCTGGCCTTATTGTTATCCATAATGTCCACGGTATGTGCCATTGTGTTCCGACTCGAAATAGGAATCACAATACCTCCCGCTTTTTCACATTCTTTAGACATATTAGAATTTGCATCGGCCGTTATAACCGATACATTACAATTGCCCTGAATCGCTTTTCGGATTTTTTTCAACATAGGCCCTCTTTGTCCCGAATTGGAGACAAAGATCGCAATATCTCCTTTTCTTGAAGCAGAAATAATGTCCCGTGGTCCGGGAACATAAACATCAAATCCGATATTTTGAATCCTTCTGGCAAAAAGACGAATAACATAATTATTCTGACCGAGCCCAAAAAGATAAATCCTCTTCCTATTATGAATGTTCCCGTTCTCATCTTTCTTAATGGCAGATAAGAGTTGCTCTATAAATGCTGCAGTTTTTTCTTCATTCTCCCTTAATCTATCCTTAAGATCTTTTTCAATCCCGCACGGTGTTTGCCTGATAATATCTTTAACGGTTTTCTCTATCTCTATCGCATTTTTTTCCTGTGCATTTGCAGCAAATATTTCTATTATGCCCTCTAAAAACAACATAGTACTATACTCAAAAGTAGACGAAACCGGCAAATATTTATCCCCACTTTTCCAGCTATCTCCCGCACTAGCAAATTTACTTCTTCCCTTTATTTCCATCACCTCGTGATAATCTTTCCCTATCTCCCAAGTATCAGAATCAGGAGTTGCCGTAACAGAAAATATCGACCTGCCCAATCTTCCGTCTTTATGCATAAGATCGACATTATTAATATTATGAACTACTGAAAAAGTTTGTCCGGATCCCGAAAAGGTTAACACCAAATCGTCTTGGTTAACAAGAAACTCCGGAGTTATTTCCTTAAAATCATCCACGTTAAAGCCCAAAGCTCTAAGCTTTTGTTGAAAGAATACCGCAACTTCACCAATCCTACCGGCTGCGTTAATAATTACTCTCCCATTTCTTTTCTTAGTTTCAATAAGAAGATCGATCAATCTTTTTATCTTTTCTGCATCTAAATTTGGAAGGACTCTCTCCGTTATATGTTCAAACATAGCAACAACAGAATTGCTAACATCATGACAAACAGCAAGATTAAATTTTTTGAGTTTTGCTTTTTTTGTTCCAAAAACTGTTTCATAGATCTCTTCCGCTCTTGTTCTATCAATATCATCTCCAAATTCATCGAAATATGTATACTTATCGGCTCTGACACGCACCCGTTGTATAGCCTCTAAGATCATTTCCTTTGTCCACCCAATTTCCTCCGGATTCATTGGCAAGCCTAAGGCTGCCGCAAGTTCACTTATCTGACTATATGCAGTAATATCGTAATCTGTACTATACAAATATCCCATGATCAAAGACGCTATCGCAACCTGTTCTCCATGAAGCTTTGCCATGTCGTCAGGCTGAATTTTGTCAATTTCGTCTGCCAACAAATGTTCAGATCCATCTTTAGGCCTTGACGTTCCATATCTCATATTCAGAAGCGATGCTTCTGCCATAATTTCAATAAGCAATATCATCCCCAGTTCAGTATTGTCACGTATAAATTCTGCGTTATTACGAGTAATCTCCATAATATCATCCGCAAGATCCCAAATAACTTGATCATTCTGTTCTTTTCCTGCTGCTATTGCCAATTCCCAATCAAGTAAAGCAGGATAAATGCTAAGAATATCCCCGGCACCTGCTCTATTGGCTCTTTCAGGAGTAATACCATTACCAAGATCCATCCCTAGTAAATCTTTTATAAGATTAATATCAAAAATAATCTTTTCAGGCGGCCCCGACACCTCAGAGGCTCTTACCCTATCCTCCTGTTTTTCATCAAATCTATAAAAAATGGCCTTTTCAGTGAACATGCCATTTCCGGAAAGAGTACTTGGTATACATACAACTTCTTTATCTAGTTTAAATCCCGAATGTTTTCCCCAGTCTATTACTGTTCCGCCGCCTATCGGAACAATAATATCAAATCCTCCCTTGTCTACAAAAGAAACAATACTATCTATGTCCGTTTCTTTTGTAATTATTACTATAGAATTACTATTTTTCATTTTTTTATACCACGAATACTTTTCATGGTTATCCCAAAAAAATGCATCAATATCTTCTGTTGTTATTAAACATATTTTCTTTTCGTCATAAAGATTTTTTTCAAAAAAAGAATTAGCATTACCCTTCCCTACATCAACACTAGGCAAATCAAATTCCATTGACCATTTTGGACTATTAATTTTCCTATTGGAATTGTTCTTAGCTAATGCATATCTTGCTGCTCCAACTGCCCCGCCAAGCCTTAGATCAGATTTACTTAGACCGACCTTGATCTTCTCAACAAATTCAGGATAATTATCGGCTATGAATTCATTACTATACCTGGCAAGTTCCTGCCCTGTTTGTCCGTCTGATATCCCACCGGCTAATATTATCTCATCCGCACCGGTTATCTTATGCAGTTTTACTGCTTCAGCTCCGATTTTTGACCCCATATCCTTAAGCAAAGAGATCGCTCCATCCAAATCTGAAGGAACAAACCCATCTTTTCCTGTCACATCAAAATTCAAATATTTTGCTCTATAATTATTTGCACTACCGGTAACGTATCCTCCGAGGCAACCCTTCACCCCGCATCCGGGATCAGAGTCAGAATGCTCATTCAAATTTACTACAATATGCCCCCCTTGATTCGGAATGGGCTCTACTCTTCCATTCTTGATCTTCACATAACCTGGTCCGGTACCTATCGGCATTACTACTTTAATACCTTTTCTGTAAGACTCATCCCCCAGGGATATTCTTTTAAAGATCTCTCCAAAACCAAACGCATCTGCATCATTCAAGACAGTAACATTTTTAATATCTAATGTTTCAGCGATCTCGCTCGGGATCTTATTTAAGGACTCATAATCTTCAGTAAAATCATTATCCCCTTCCCTATTTTCGCTCCAATATCTTTCATAATTAGTCATTCTGACAATATTAAAACTTCCATCTTTGTTGACTTTTATTGGAGACGGAAAAGTAATACCTAAAGCTGATATGCCCCCAACGGACTCTAACTCATCCTCATTTCGTTCAACCCAGTTTCGCGCTTTTATAATAAGCTCAAGAATTTGATGCTTTAATATCTCTCCGCCTTTAGCTACCTCTGCCTCTTCTTGAAAATCTTTCTTAACTTCTCCACCGACAGTAACTACTACTTTGATATATGTCCCACCAACATCAACTCCTATGCAACACTTATCTTTTTCATATTCAGCGGATAATTCCATGTAAGGTTCCAGTTCTTTATCTAAAACAAGAGAGAAACTTTCACTTGTAGTTACTTCGATCTCTTTTCCAAAATTGGCATACACATTAAACCGGATATATTTTTGAGTCAATTCTTCCTCTATTGCATTTGCCATTAATCTTTCTTGTTTTTTATCCTCCATAAAAACTATTATCTTTTCGGCGCCCTCACAAACTGACTCATTATAAATAGAAGCAGTAATGTATTTTATCGCCATACTACGATTCTCTCCCTGTAACAACAATTCGGGAACATTAAACTTCAAGATCTCCAATCTGTTATTACCCCTGTTAATATAAACATTAATTTTTTTTGCATTCGGGTCTTTCCCAGCTAACATTTCTATATGATCATCCCAAAAATTAATATCTCCATTTTGTTTAAGTTTTTCTATTTCTTCGCCTATTGAAACAACGGAATTTTCTGAATTTAACTCGTTTTCGCTATTCTCCGGAAACATTCCAAATGCATTAGAACTTTTTATTTCTCCACCTCTCATGATTTTTACTTCATAATCATCAAAATCATACAAATATTCTCCCGCCAAACTCTCGATCTTTCTATTGTCTTTTAATGCAATAAATATCGTATACTCGTTATCACCCCGATTAATGGGTACAACAGCAACCTCATCCTCAGAAATCGTTACAAGGTCTTTCCTTAAAGACCTCCTTTTTTTAAGATCAGATATAAACTCATACGGAAGTATATTACCAAAATCTACACCTACCATTAATTCCGCAGGAACATTAACATTGGTTTCAGAAATAGTATTTACAGGATACTCATACCTGAAAAGATAGTCAGCAATATCACGGATCAAGTAAAGCAATTTTGAGGCATCTGAAAACTCTGCCAACAACTTTGAGCTCTCTGTATATGTCGCTTCAAGCTCAACAAATTTTGAGTAAACATTTAGTTTCTCAAAATTCCCAACATTCATGGAATATGCCGGGAAAGAACTTGTCGCCAACATAACAAAACTTACTAACACTGCTATCATTTTCTGCTTTAATATTGTACTTTTCATAAGGCCCCAATCTTTTTAAAACACAAAAAAAACCGGGCATATTGACTCCCTAAATATGCCCGGTTTTAATATAAAAATATATTATTTCTACCTTCTCATTAATCATGGTACTTTAATTGTAACATTACTTGTCACGTTAACTCAAGAAAAAGATATCTTGTTAGCCAATAAAAAGCCTAGAATTCAAAAGTTACATTCTTAACTGTGCTTATAGTAAGTATTATAATTACTTAGATATAGATGGGGCGCTTAAACAGATGGAAACCATCCTCTAGCTGAGTTTTGGCTTGGTTTTACGTTTTTCTTGCTTTAATACCGGCTTACTACCTATCATGAAGAGAATATTCCATTTTTTCTTGAAGGCTTCCCATTTCTTGTTTCTTTCTTCATATCGCTTTTTACCATCTTCAGTAGCAAGCATTTCTTCGAGATTCTTCCCGGTAGGGATTGAATGTTTTCGTTTCAACGTCTCATATTCTTTCTGAAACTCCGGATTTCGCATAATGCGGTTTTGCTCTTTAGTCATTTTTGCCCCCATTATTCCTATAAAAGAGCCGGGTTTTACCCGGCCCATAAACACCATAAACCATAAATAGTATCTGTTCTACATAACACCATCATCACAGGGATCATCTTCATCAAAAAGTCTATACTGTTCAGCTGTACCCGAATTCTCACAAGTAGAAAGACCAGACATTTTCTTCATAGGCTTATCGCAACAAATCAGACTGTTCTCTTCGCCCTTGCCTATTTTTACGATCTTTTTACACTGTTCACATTGAAAAACTGTTTTTTCATCCATATATTCTCCGATTCAAGCTTTAGCAAAGTCCTTTAGGGCCATAAAAAACATCCGCTGCTTCTTGTATCGTGTTTTTATCTTCTTCTTTTATCTTAGTAAATGTTACTGCAACACGATAAAGCGGCACATCCGAAGGATCTTCAACTCTTACAACTTTCCCCGTACATTCTATAGGTTCATCTGCCATAGGGAAATTTATTTTTAGATCTACCAGACTGTTCACATCTATGCTTCTATTAAGATTCATCAATACCCCACCAGCACTGAGATTCTGCAAACTTACCATGTTCCAACCTGACTCCACGATTTTATTTTCCGTCTCTTCCCATATACGAAGCTTTGACATAAAATTTTTATTAATGCGTTTATAATGCCGCCTTTCGGCTCCTAAATAGGATTTTGCTATACTCTCAATCATATCTTTCCCCCTGTTTTTTTTAGCACACTCGAACTACACCCAACGCAATTATTCTACTAGATTATAGAACAAATGAAAAGAGAAAAACGCTCAAATCAATCTTATTGCATCTCTTGTAAACTTGGACCTCTTATTGGTATTTTTTATTAACCTCTTCGATCAGCTTTACACTGTCAAAAGTACCTTCTACATTCTCGGTTACCTTAAGAGCGAAATTCTCCTTACATACCAACGCATAAACTTCAAAAACAGGTGTTTTTTCATCAATTGATTCTTTATAAAGACCGTCTATCTTCTCTGCTATATCGTTGAACGTGAGACCGGAAGGCGTATAAAGAGCTGTAATAGCCTGTGATAAATTATCGATAGGCTGACCACTTTCCGGAACTCTTGCAGATTGATAAACAAGCTTCATAGACTCGTGTATTCCCCTTAAATAACAAAACCTTTCATTCTCTGAAAGTGCTTTCCACATTGTTCCGTTAAAAGCGTTTTCCGTATAATACTTGTCTTGGTCTTCTGCCATAACACTTCCACAGAACATTATAACCATAACAAAAACGATAAACTTTTTCATAAATACCTCACAACTCCCTCTTTATTTAGTTTCACTCTTCAAAACAAAAAGAATCATCTTTTATCTCATTAGTACAGTTGCTTAACATCTCATACCTAAGGATTATTGTACAGTAGTATTAACAAAGTAGCAACATCTGACGAATTGTCAAACTTTTTTGTCTTAATTTTCACGCTACACACCACAGTATATGCTCAAACGACATAATGCGTTTTATCCTTTTACCTGCACCATAATCGTTGTATAATGTCAGCAGAATTTTACAAATTGTTCTCAGAAGGAGTTCTTATGAAGATCGTTATTGTTGGAGCCGGAATGGTCGGATATAGCCTGGCAGAATATTTTTCCGGGCTAAACCACAACATTACTGTTATAGAAAAAGATAAAGCTCGTTGTGAAAAAATAAGCAGCAAACTAGATGTTTTTGTTGTTGAAGGAATAGGTTCTAGCCCAACCGTCCTTGACGAGGCAGATATTAAATCTGCGGATCTGGTCATAGCGGTTACCCCAAGTGACGAAACCAATCTGCTGGTCTGCAATTTTGCCATGCAGAACGGTGTTGAAAAGCGAATTGCAAGGGTTAAATCAAGCCTTTATACACAAGACACCCCCAATGTAAGTCTTGAAAAATTGGGCGTCACCAGTGTCATAGAACCCGAACGTGAGGTAATGCAAAGAATCCTACAATACATAGAACTGCCGGATGTTATTGAAACCGCAAATTTCCAATCTAACAATATTTATCTTCGCGGATATCACATAACTAAGGAAATGCCTATAGTTAACAAAACACTTGCAGAGATCCATCAAATAGCTGATCCAGCACAAATACTCTTTTTAGTTATTGTCCGATCCGGGAAAAGCATTCCTCCCACAGGAGATCAAACTTTACTGCCCGGGGACAAGATCATAGCTATTATGCCGAAAAAATCGTTTAAAACATTTTGCACTCTTATTGGCTACAAAACCTCAAGAATGAAAAAAATTGTGGTTTCGGGAGACACCTTGACAGCCATCCATCTTGCTAAAGCACTACAACCTTTATGCGAACAAGTAATTCTTACGGATCCTGATCTGGAACATGGACGCATCGCCGCTTCAACCCTGAACGGAGTTGAAGTTTTTCATGTCGACAGCACAAAAAGCGATATGCTGGAAGAAATGAATATCAAACATGCAGACTGCTTTATTGCCGTGGGACAACACGCCGAAGACAATACCATGTCGTGCTTATTGGCAAAGGTCGAAGGTGCGGATATGGTGATCGCTCTGAGAGACGATAAACACTATGACAAACTGTTTGCTTCTCTTGGAATGGATCACATTATTTATCCTCAGGAAATTACGCTAAATGCTATCATTGAAAAGATCCATATGGTTTCCATCGGTACGCATTTAAAATTAAAAAGTGCCGATATAGAGATCATGCGTATTAGTATCAAAAAAAACAGCCCTGTTACAGGTAAATCTCTTCGAGAGCTTGATAAAGTTTTTAAAAAATCAATTACTATCGGATGCATCATCAAGGACAATACTGTAATTATCCCGCAGGGTGACACCATTATCAAAGAAAACGATAAAGTCCTTGTTTTGAGCCAAAAAGACAATATCTCTCTGGTTAATAAAGTATTTAAACCTGAAGACTTAATTAGATCTCAACCCGCATAATCTTATGAATAAAAGTTTTATAATATATTCTATTGGTAAGTTGCTAGAAATACTGGCATTAACACTTTTTATTCCGGCAGCGATAGCTTTTGCCGAGATCCCGGAAAAAGTCTTCCCTGCTGTTTTATTAAATATCAATCTTATTGGTTTCATTATTGCGATAATTTCGTCATTAATATGCGGAAATTTCCTCAAACTTATAGGCAGCAAAGAACTCACCGGAACCGGCATCAGAGAAGGTTTCGCTATTGTCACTTTCGGATGGATCATTCTCACCATATTCGGTGCGATTCCACTATTCGTTTATTTTCTTTCACAGGCTGAAACTGTCACGGCAAGTATGACAATCCGGGCGTTTACTGATTCCTATTTTGAGATCATGAGCGGATTTACTACTACCGGGGCTACTATCATAACCGATGTTGAGATCCTTCCACGCGGAATATTATTCTGGCGCAGCATGACACACTGGCTCGGCGGGATGGGAATCGTAACTCTGGCTATTGCAATTTTACCTGCTTTTGGAATCGCCAGCTACCAGATGTTTCGCGGAGAAGTACCCGGTCCGACTTCCGAACGCCTTGAACCAAGGCTCGCACAAACCGCTAAAATATTATGGTGGGTTTATGCCTTGCTTACATTGGTTGAAGTCATTCTTTTAAACTTAGGCGGAATGTCCCTTTTCGACGCCTTCTGTCATGCCTTTGGCACTATGGCCACTGGTGGATTTTCAACAAAAAATACATCCATAGGAGCCTACAATAGCGCTTATATTGACTGGGTAATAATTGTTTTTATGTTTTTTGCCGGAATGAATTTTATTATTCATTATCAGGTTTTATTCGCAAGAAAATGGACACTTTTGAAAACTAATAAAGAATTCCATTTTTATACCGCTGTTCTTCTAATAGCGATATTACTTGCTGCCCTTGTTCTCCATACACGCGGCATAGCCCCGGAAGCGCAAATAAACAGCAGTTTTCGCAGTGAACCTCTTTCAGCAAATATGCTCACAAAAAAAATAGCTGAGGAAGAAACAAAGATCAGCACATTCCCTAGCACCTTGCGTTATACTGCATTCCAGGTAGTTTCAATAACAACTACCACAGGATATACAACCGCAGATTCAGATATTTGGCCTAACTTCATACGTTTCATGCTAGTTGTCCTTATGTTTTTCGGTGGATGTGCGGGATCCACCGGAGGCGGAATAAAAATGACAAGAATTATGGTAGGCATAAAAACCGCCTGGCGAGAAGTAAAAACGATCATTCAGCCACGTCTCATCGCACCTATAAAAATAGCAGGAAAAGAACTAAAAGAAAAACAAGTGGCTAATATTGTAGGATTTATCGCTCTTTTTCTGGGATGTTTTGTACTATTTTCCGCAATTATGAGTTTCCTCATAAATGATTTCACAACAGCCGTTACCTCTGTTGTCGCAACAATGTGCAATATCGGCCCGGGGCTTTCAGGTGTCGGCGCTTCAGAGAATTATGCATGGATACCTATTTCAGGAAAATGGGTTCTTTCTCTATGTATGCTTCTCGGTCGTTTGGAAATTTACACAGTACTAATCGCCCTGTCTCCTATATCCTGGAAAAAATAAATGAGCACATAACTTATGTGTCCGAAGGAATCGTAAGTTATCCGTACAAATTTATCCTGAGCAAACTTTTTACAAAGTAAAAAGCAAACTGAAGGATCTTTTTGCAAACTATTGATTCTGGAACATCAAAAAAGGCGCGGAAACCGCGCCCCTTCGATAATCATCGTCATCCCCGCATATTCTTAAGCGGAGATCAAATAAAAAAACCGAACAAACTAATCTTACTGCTGTTCTTTCTCCCAGTTTTTCCATTCTTCATAATTTCTTCCGAAATCCTGACCGGTAATATCTTTTAGTGAACTAGCCGCTCTTACCTGTACATCTTTATAATCATCGTTCACAGCTTCGATCAATCCCGGTAACGCTTTTACATCTCCAATTTTTCCTAGTGCAATTGCACAGTCCATTCTTACGCTTTGTGATGGATCTTCTGTAATCAGCCATACCAATTTATCTACTGACTCCGCATCCTTTAGCCCACCCAAAGCTCTTGCGGCTATCATACGAACACTTGCTGATTTATCTTCCAGCGCTTCGCGTAATGCATTAGCTGTTGCAGGATCCAATTTATTATCAAGCAATGTAACTGCCGCAATGCTTACCTCTTCATCATCATCTTTTAATAGATCCTGAACCGCAACCGGTATTCTTGGATCATCTAACACATCAAGCGCTCTCACAGCATCTCTTCTTACATCCGGCGCATTATCATTAAGCATACCAAGTAATGGATCAATTGAAACAGGGTTACCTATAGCTTCCAGCGCTCTACAGACCCCGGCTCTTACAGAAAAATCACCATTTTTCAATGTATAAATTAAAACGGGTACCGCTTCATTAGCTTTAAATATCCCCAAAAGCTTACATATAGATATCCTGGACTCAAAATTAACTGTTTTGTCTTCCAGTGATTTAATGAGAAAAGGTATGGTTACCGGACCAAAATCTTTAACTTCCCTATACCCCTTAGACTGTGGACCACGTTCTTTACTTTCCAACTTCTCAACAGCCTTTTCTATTTTGCGTATTTTAATCGACGAAAGTTCCTCAGCAGAACTAAAATAGGCAAAACCACCCACAATTAAACCAAAAACAATAAAAAATACTAATAATTTACGCATAATTCCTCCATTTTTAATATATTTACTCCACTTTGCTTCTCTACGAAACTTTTTCGACAATACTGCTTTTGGATATATCTCCGGGAGAAGTTATATCCGCCGCCGTTACTTCAGGAACAATATCGAGCCCTCCTTCAAGAAAAGCTTCATAACATAGTTCCGAACAAAAAAAATCCCTGTCCTTCTGCCATTTGTTAGATTCCGCTTTGAAAGGTGCCCATATTTTTGAAAGCACCTTAAGTATTCCCAAAAAGATAACGCCTTTATAATCATATTTGTTATTAAGCTGTTTAACAAGAAATGCAATGACTTTATTTGATTGCAGAGAGTAATCAGATTTAACCCTATAAACGTCATACAATTGAGGTATTTCAGAAATGGCTCTGGCACGAACTCCACCGCGTGTAATCGCTTCAATAGCAATATCGAGATCAGGATCAACGCAAACCGCAACATGTGAGTAAATACTATCAGTTCCCCATGCTATCATTTTCGAGATAAGATCCTTTTCGGCCCTGAACAATAATATATCTCCGACTTTCACGAGCTTCGCCTCCTATATATAGTCAGGTGAGCTATATTTTGTAAACAACCCTTTATCACTATTAATAACTCTTCTCACAGGAACATGCTGTGGATGAATAGCCTTAGTAAGCCATGACCATGCATCTTCTATCTCCTCAGATTTAAAGTAATGGGTTTCAGCCATAATAAAAACTGAATCTGCGAGTATCTCACTCATAACTTTTGTCCAAGAATGAGCTCCCACTATCGCTATATATTCAATATCTTTAACATGATGTTTAAGAAACTCAAATATTTCCCATTCTGATTTCATATTAGCACTATCCATCGCAGTAACATCAATAAGCAATCTAAGTTTATCCTTAGCCTCCGCAACAGCCGTTTCCATTTCAGGCAAAAACTCTTCTATTTCAGACACAGTCAATTTGCCGGTAACCCCCATACCAAAAACACTGGTATTGTCATGATGTATCTTAGCTATTGCCATAATCAGTACTCCTTTACATTTGAGTTATGCGTACCTGAGAAATTTTTCCGCCTTAATATTATACTAACTATTATACCTGATAGTAAAATTCAAATCAAATTTTGGATCGGGTTATGGTAAGATGTGTAGCGGTTAAATACGTTTCAAACAATGCCATTTTATCCATTCAGCGAAACGGTATGACACTAAACCTTTTCTGCCTTTCTCTCCATCGAGATATTCCATCATTCGATAAATAGCTACGTGAATGATCATAACTCCTCCTACATTTCATCGATCCGAAAAACCAAAACTCAATGATCTAATTTTATAAATAAATACCATACATGAAAAAAAGTCATTGTAACGAACTATATACACCTATGTCAAAATAATGTCAAGCGATTATATTAAGCTATATTACGCCTGTGACAAGTGGCATGTAGCATGTGACACGTTCAGATCGCAGAATGTACGTTATGACGGATTGGAGAAAAATGGCAAGTATTTCCCATAGCCTTCTTTTTCCAGATCTTCTTTTGGTATGAATTTTAGAGCAGCGGAATTTATACAATATCTTAAGCCCGTTGAAGATGGGCCATCATTAAAAACATGTCCTAAATGAGAATCTCCTTTTTGGCTCCTCACCTCAGTTCGAACCATAAATAAACCTCTATCAGTTTTCTCCACCACATTCTCCGATTCAAGCGGTTTTGTAAAACTTGGCCATCCTGTACCAGATTCGAATTTATCTGTAGAAATAAAAAGCGGCTCACCGGAAACAATGTCTACATATATTCCTTTTTTTTTATTATTCCAGTATTCATTATTAAAGGCAGGCTCTGTGTCGTTTTTTTGTGTTACTTTATATTGAATTGAAGTTAACTTATTTTTAAGCTCCTCTTCTAAAGGTCTTGCGTTTTCTTTTATTGGCATATCATCATTCGTCTCCCCCCAGGTGTTTTCTATATAATCTTCACGTCCGGAACCTTTCTTATATGATTTATATCTTATTGGACACGTTTTATAATAGTTCTGATGATATTCTTCCGCCTTATAAAATTCCGATACTTCAAGTATCTCCGTCGCAATATTATCATCAAACTTACCAGAATTCTGTAACTCTGTTTTCGACTTTGCTGCAAGAGCTTTCTGTTTTTCATCATGATAAAATATAGCAGTTTTATACTGCGACCCCTTGTCTACGAACTGTCCCAAAGGATCAGTCGGATCGATCTGTCTCCAAAAAACATTCAAAAGACCCGAATAGGAAATTTGAGAGAGATCAAATTTAACTCGTACCGCCTCGTAATGCCCAGTTCTTCCTGAACAGACCTCTTCATATGTCGGATCCTTGCTTACCCCGCCTGTATAACCTAAAACAACATCCATAACGCCATTAAGTTCTTCAAACGGCGCTTCCATACACCAAAAACAACCCCCCGCAAAAGTGGCTTTTTCTATATCATCACCCCATGCTAAATCACCATCACTATAAATCAATAAAACTAATAAACAAAATATCATCGTCTTCACAATATAATGATACCTTTTTTGTGTCCTTAGGTCAAGAGATCAAGTTTATTAATGTTTTAAGTTGCTCTCTTTAAGTATTACCGGAGTTAACAAAAAAAGCCCGGCTATTATAAACATAATAGCCGGGCTTTTTGAATTCAAGCAAAAAATTAAGCTTTTACTAGTATTTCTAGAGCGCGTTGATATATATCTCGAATACTTTCAGTATCAAAAGCTTGAGCTCTAGGTACAATTTGTATGATTCTTTTAGTTAAGATATCTTCATAATGCTTCATACTAAGAGTAACATCTTCATCTGTAATAATGTCATATATGCTTTTAATCACTTCATAATCCGCACCATATGCAACACCTAAGGCTATGGATATAGTCTCAAAAATCGGTAAATAACTCTCGGAAGTGACCCCAGTATCTTCAATACCCGCAATTATAGCCGTACCCTCCAAAGACGAATATTTCTCGGCTTCTATGTCTATATTTCTGGTTATAATAACAACGTCTTCCATATTTAGATTTTTATTGGCATCAACCATACTGCTTACCTTTGATGCCAGATCATCTGCATTCTTGCCTCTAGTGGTTAGCAAGTTCTCAAACTCCCCGGTATCCTGCAATTCTGATATCTTTTTCAGCAGGTTATTAGATAACGCTTGCTGATATTCCCCTCCTATTTCCATGTTTATCGCTAAAAGATATTCTCTTTTTGGATCTTTTGCAATAAATTTCTTTATGTTAGCAATCATATTATTAACATAAAGATCTTGTGCCTTTAGCACTTCTTTTGCAGTAGTGGGTTTAATGATTTTATCAATCCTAGCATCCTCTGCCAAAATATATTCTTCAGGCGTATCTACTTTTTGAAAATT
>Ga0307991_1001484_pt1 | contig 16322 bp, 16 predicted proteins | sample EllFjometagen131_FD_203146 | JGI IMG/M metagenome (GOLD analysis project Ga0307991, IMG submission 203146) | Marine microbial communities from Ellis Fjord, Antarctic Ocean - #131 | ecosystem: Environmental > Aquatic > Marine > Unclassified | place: Southern Ocean | collected 2014-10-08
CCCTCCTTGGCAAGGAGGGGACTTGAGGGGTGGTTAATTCGATGTTAGTAAATTAAAGGAGCTATATTATAATTATAGCTCCTTTTTTCTTGACTTAAATTGAAATATGTGATATTATATAGTATTAAAACTTAGGAGGGAAAAATGAAAAAGATTCTTGTGATTCTAGTTGTAGTACTGTTGTTGTCGGCTTGTTCTGGTAACATATTGCAATCCAGCAAAAAATATAACGTTTCTGAAGATGAGGAATATATTATTGCCTGGGCTGAGGATCTAACGTTTGAAAAAGCGTTATATCAATGTAAAGAAAATATTTGTCTTTATTGTGGCTATATTGATGAGGACTTAGATCCTGATGTAAAATGGCTAACTGTTCAGACAGGTGTTTTCAAAGTAGAAATTGTGGATAGATTTGAAATTAGAGATACTGGCAGACATTGCGTATCTATCAAAATTTCTAAAGCTAAAAATGAACATCTTATAAAGCGAGAGTAATTCTCGCTTTTTTTTAAATAAAAATAATATATTTTAATAAAGTATTATTTTGTTACATAGCTAAATATAGTTATTTTTATTTTGTTTCGAGATAACTTTTCTTTTTCCACTTTTTTCTAGAAAAAAGTTGAGCAAAAAAGTCGTGCCTGTATAAAAATTTAGATAATCCTTTATTCAAACAAATAAATTTCTTTATTTCGTCATGTTTATTCCTCATAGAAATTTCGTTTGTTTTCATCCGAATTATAACTAAATATTTTATTAGCGACGTAGAGCGAGAGGAATAGGAAAGTAAAGTGAAACGGAATTTTACTATTTCCGAGCCGAGGAGCTAACATAGTAATCTTTATAATGGCACAGAAAATACAAAAATAATCATTTATTTTCTGATAAATTAAAAATTGAATTATTAGATATTCAATTAAAATTTAAAATTCAAAAACTTCGATCTAAACGGAGTTTTTACTATAAAAAGTATTGTCAAAGGTAATTTATTATGTTATCATCTAATTACTATTTTAGCTGTCATAGACTTGTTACGCAATAATTTCACTATTGCAATTTCTATATTTTGGCTAAATTTCTAAAAAATTCTTTCCATATAGCTCTGGCTAAATCTCAAGAATTATTTTAAAAATTTATCTCAAAATCTAAAAATTTCTTTACGTGATTTATTACGCAACAAGTCTATCGTTAAAATAGTTTATTATTAAATAATTTGTAGAATATGAAAACAGTATCAATCCTAGATCTATTGAAGAGTGGCGCTCATTTTGGGCATCAAAAATCAAAACGTTATCCAAAGATGGACAAATATATTTTTGGCCTTCAAAATGGTACTCACATTATAAATCTAGAAGAAACAATTAAAGCTTTAGAAGGTGTCTCTAAATTCATTAAAAAATTGACTGCTGATGGTGGTCAGATTCTTTTTATTGGAACTAAAAGACAAGCTAAATTAATTATTAGAGAAAACGCTGAAAAATGTAATATGCCTTATGTAATATTTCGTTGGATAGGTGGAACTTTTACTAATTTTAAGAATATTTATAAGCTTCCTAAAAAATTAATGGAATTAGAAGAAAATAAAGAAAAAGGTGCTTATGAAAAAAATACTAAGAAAGAACAATTGATTATTGATAGAGAAATTACAAAGTTGAAAGAGATGGTAGAAGGAATCAGAAACATGGAAAAATTACCAGCAGCAGTTTTTGTTGTTGATATTAAGAATGAAAGTACAGCTGTGGAAGAAGCAAATAAAATGAATATTCCAGTTATTGCTATTACTGATACAAATGTTAATCCTGATAAAGTAACTTATCCAATTCCTGCTAACGATGATTCAGTTAATACTATCAAGTTAATTACTTCAGTTATTAGTGAAGCCATTTTAGAAGCTAAGAAAAAACAATAATAAAATTAAATTGAAATAAACATATGACAGATATCTCTCAAATCAAAAAACTAAGAGATTTAACTGGTGCTGGTATGATGGATTGTCAAAAAGCACTAACAGAGACTAATGATGATATGGATAAAGCAGTAGAAGCTCTAAGAAAAAGAGGTGAAAAGATGGCTGGCAAAAAAGCAGATAGAGCAGCTAATGAAGGAGTTATTGCTATTGCTGGAGATGATAAAAAAGTTGCTGTAATGGAATTAAATTGTGAAACAGATTTTGTAGCTAGAAATGAAGATTTTATAGCTTCAGCTAATGAATTCGTAAACAAATTATTAGAAGTTGGTGCAGAAGAATTTAAAACTTGGGCAGAAGCTAAAATCAAAGATGAATTAATAGTTAAAATTGGTGAAAATTTGAAATTAGGAAAAACTGATATTATTGAAGCAGAAGTTATTGGATATTATTTACATTCTAATAAAAAAGTTGCTACTGTTGTTTCTTTATCTAAAGGTAGCGTAGATTTAGCCAAAGAGATTGCTATGCATGCTACAGCTATGAATCCTCAATATTTAAGACCAGAAGATGTTCCAGCTGAAATTTTAGCTAAAGAAAAAGAAATTTATAGAGAGCAACTAAAATCTGAAGATAAGCCAGAAGATATTATGGAAAAGATTTTGATTGGTAAGGTAAATAAATTCTATCAAGAAGTTTGTTTAATAAAACAAATGTATGTTAAAGATGATAAAGTAAGTATTGAAAAATTATTAGCAGATGGAAATGCATCTATCGAGAAATTTACAAGATATGCGTTATAATTTATACTTAAATAAGTATAAATATATAAATTAAAATAGTTCTCATGAAATATAAAAAGGTCATTTTAAAATTGTCAGGTGAAACACTATCTGGTATTGATCTTTTTGGTTTTGATTTTAAAAAAATAAAGCAAATAACAGAAGAAATCAAAATCTTTCAAAAGAGAAAAATTAATTTAGCTATTGTTATTGGAGCTGGAAATATATTTCGAGCTCGAATGTTGAAAAAGGGTGAAATAAGTCGGGAAGATGCCGATTATATGGGCATGCTAGCAACAAATTTAAATGCTCTGGCTCTGCATAATTTTTTTAAAAAGCAAGGAATAAAGTCAGTGATTTTATCAGAACTAGCGGTTGATAATTTAATTCCAAAATTTAGTGTTAAAAAAGCTGAGAATCATTGGAAAAAGAATGAAATTTTGATTTTTGCCGGAGGAACTGGAAAACCTTATTTTACTACTGATACTTGTGCTTTGCTAAAGGCTCAGAAAATGAAGGCTGATATAGTTTTTAAAGCTACTCAGGTTAATGGTGTTTATGATAAGGATCCAGAAAAGTATAAAGGAGCTAAAATGTATAAAGAAATTTCTTATCAGGATATTTTAAAGCAAAACTTGAAAGTTATGGATAAAGAAGCTTTTCAAATAGCTCAAAAAAATAAAATTCCGATTAGAGTTTTTAAATTTCAAAAAGGTAATCTAAAAAAAGTTATAGAAGGTTCTAATCTAGGTACTTTAATTAGTTAATAAATAAATTTTTAATATATGAAACCCGTTAGAATATTTAATTATTCTACGGAAGAATATCATATACTATATAAATATAAAAAATATGAATAATGAAATAAAACAAAATATGTCTAACGGGTTGAAGGTTATTAGTGTAAAATTTGCCCCCTGGGATAATGAATATTATTTTTTATCAAAAGATAAAGAAGGTAATGAAATAGATATTAAAGTTAAAGATAAAGTTTTAGTAGAAACTGCTGTTGGTTCTGATGTGGCAATTGTTGTTAAAATTAAAGAGAAAGAGGAAGATAATAAAGACGCAGAACAAAATGTAAAAAAACCTCAGCATACCAATAGTCGTGGAGAAGTTTTAGATATTAAGCCAATTATTAGATTAGCCAGTGAAAAAGATTTAGAAGTTTTGAAAAAGAATAATCTGAATAATAGTAAAATTCTCCGAGAAAGTCGACGCATGGTTAAGAAGTATGAGCTTAATATGAAATTAACAGATTTACATGTGTCCTATGATGGTGTAATGCTAGTAATAGCTTTTATTGCTGATGGTCGGGTTGATTTTAGAGAACTAGTTAAAACTCTATCAAAAAAATATAGAAAAAAGATTAGATTATATCAATTAGGTGTTAGAGATGAAGCAAAAATTTTTGGTGATATTGGTGATTGTGGACAAATATTATGTTGCAAAAGATTTTTAAGTAGATTAGAGAGTATTACTACTGGTTTTGCTAGAGATCAACAAGTTTCTCATCGAGGACTTGATAAACTTTCTGGTGTTTGTGGTCGATTAAAATGTTGTTTAGCCTATGAAGAGAGCACTTATAAAGAAAAGTTAGTTGGTTTACCTCAATTAGGTGATACTATAAAGACTAAAGAGGGTTCTGGCTATGTAATGGATATAAATCCTTTGAAGAGAAAAGTTAAAATTAGAATCAAAGAAGATAATAGTGTTGTTGAGATTCAATATTAGAAAAGTAAACATTTTTAAAATTTTATATAAAAAGTCGCGAAAGCGATTTTTTATTTTTATTATGATTTTTAAATTGATAAATTAACCACCCCTTAAGTCCCCTCCTTAATAAGGAGGGGAGACAGGGGAGGTGAGCTAAATTTTTTGCACATTTTTGAGTTTTAAATTACAATAAGGTATAAGACCTATTGCAAAATAATATTTTCTACTGCAATTTTATATTTTCGGCTGCAAATGGTTCAGAGCTCGTCAGTGTATATTCCATATACCCTTCCTTGCTCTTCACGATTTTCGCTCAAAACTATTAAATTTCGTTACGAAAAATTATTATACAAAAGGTCTATGCCCAAACAATGGAAGCTGTTACCAAAAATTAGTGAAGAAATTGTTTCTCAATTTCCGGATATGAATCCGGTTTGTTTGCAACTATTACAGAATCGAAATATTGATACCCAGGAAAAAATGGATGAGTTTTTTAATTCAGATTATATAGATGATATTCATGATCCTTATATTTTGAAGGATATGAAAAAAGCAGTGAAGCGAATATATGAAGCCGCAGATAAAAAAGAAAAGGTTTTGGTCTATGGAGATTATGATGCTGACGGAGTTACTTCTTCGGCTTTGCTTAATGATATCTTAAATAAGATAGGTATTAAGGTTGAAACCTATATTCCTCATCGAGAAACAGAGGGTTATGGTTTTAATATGAATTCAGTTCAAGAAATTATTGATAAAAAATTTGATTTAGTTATTTCTTGTGATTGTGGAGTTTCTAATTTTGATGAAGTTGAAAAATTAACCAAGTCTGGTGTAGATGTAATTATTACTGATCATCATAAGGAACCAAAAAAATTACCTCCGGCTCTAGCAATTGTTCATGCTGGTTTATCTCGGGAGAAATATCCTTATTCAAAATTAGCAGGAGTAGGAATAGCTTATAAATTAGCTTGTGGTCTTTTAAAAAGTAAATTATGTAAATTAGACGACAAAGAAAAAGATAAGACAGCTAAATGGCTATTAGATTTGGTAGCTTTGGGAACAGTAGCAGATATGGTTTCTCTGGTTGGTGAAAATAGAACTTTGGTTAAATATGGTTTATTAGTTTTAAAAAAGACTCAACGTTTAGGCTTGCAAGAGCTTTATAAAATTTCTGGAACTAAGGTTGAAAATATGAGTAGTTATACTATTGGTTTTCAAATCGGGCCTCGTTTAAATGCTGCCGGAAGAATTGGTCATGCTAATACTGCTTTTGAATTATTAATTACTAAGAATTTGGAAAGAGCCATTGATATTTCTAATGAATTAAATGCTAATAATAAAGAGAGACAGGATATAACCAAAGAAATGGTCGGAGAAGCCAAAGAAGATATGGAAGTGATTAACGATAAAAAGAAAATGATTTGGGTGAAGAGTAGTAGTTGGAACCTGGGTATTATTGGTTTAGTAGCTGGAAGACTGAGTAATGAATTTTATCGACCTAGTTTTGCTTTGGGTTTTGATAAGAAAAATTGGGTATGTTCTTGTCGAGGAATTGACGAGTTAGATTTAATGGAAATTATTAATCATGTTGGTGATAAATTACTTCGTTTTGGTGGTCATAAAGCGGCAGCTGGTTTTTCTGTTAGTGTAGAAAATATTGATCAAGTTAAATTTGAAATAGAAAAGTTTATAGATAAGAAACTTAAAGGAATTGAATTAGTACCTTCGGTCTATTTAGATGCTGAAATTAATCTGGGAGATGTTGATTGGGGTTTGTGGAAATATTTGGATAAATTTGAACCTTTTGGAATGGACAATAAAAAACCAAAATTTTTAATTAAAAATTGTATAGTTAAAGAGATTCAATTTTTAGGAGCAGAAAAAAATCATATTAAAATAACTTTAGAAAAAGAAAGAATAATGAAAAAAGCAATTGGTTTTAGAATGGCTAAAAATTTTACGAATTTAAAAGTTGGAGATAGTATAGATTTGGTAGCAGAGATTGGTCTTAATGAGTGGAATGGTAATAGGAGTTTAGAATTATATATTGAAGATTTAAAGATAAAATAATATAACACCCTCACCCCAACTCACTTCGTTCGTTTTCCCTCTCCCTCTCAGAGGGAGAGGGTGTCATAAATCTGAGCTCTGCGAAAAATTTATGACCGGTGAGGGAGATTTTGAAAATGTTAAATTAGAAAATAATATGAATTCCGTTAATAATTTTTTATAGATATATAATTATTTTAATGGGCATTTATAAATTTAGTAAAAATTTGAATCATTTAACAATTAATTATTTTACGGGATGAATAAGTACAAACTATATACAGATGGTGGCGCTCGTGGCAATCCTGGACCAGCTGGGATTGGTGGTGTTTTATATGGCTTTCAGGATGAAATAATAGCTGATTTTTCAGTTTATTTGGGAGAAACCACGAATAACCAAGCTGAGTACAAAGCCTTGATAAAAGGGCTAGAATTAGCTCAAAAAAATAAAGTAGAGAACTTGGATTGTTATTTAGATAGTGAATTAGTAGTTAAACAGCTGAAGAGAGAATATAAAGTTAAGAACGAACAATTAGCTATTTTATTTGTAAAAGCTTGGAATTTAAGTTTAAAATTTAAAAAAATCACATTTAATCATGTGACTCGAGATAAAAATACTGCTGCCGATGCTCTGGCTAATCAAGCCATGGACAAAAAAGCATAATAATTTTACTATTTTTTTGTTAATAGAGAGTTGAAAGACTTTTTATTTTTTTGTATTTCCTGTGCTATTATAAAATATTTTGTGTTTACCCTCACCCCAAATCACTTCGTTCGTTTTCCCTCTCCCTCTCAGAGGGAGAGGGTGTCATGAATTTAAGCATGGCGAAAAATTTATGACCGGTGAGGAAAAATCAAAAAGAAAAAGAGTCAGACTTTTTTAAACAATTAATTATCGTTTAAATAGTTTCTGACTCTCAAATTTCGGCCTTTTTAATTTTGGCACCTTACTTAATCGACGAACGTATCGTCTAATTTTTGGGGCGTATTAATGGCCTTTAAATGGGGGTTTGGGTGTACCCTAATAGAGTACAGCTCTTATTCGTATCATGTATCCTCCGGATGCTTTGTGCTAATCATTGAATGATTAATTGACGGTATTTTTCTCAATAGCATTATTGCCATTGACTTATTGATATTATACCTTTTCTATTTTTTTGTCAACTATTAAAATTTTTTAGAACATTGTTAAACAAAGGGAAATTTGGTATTCTTAAGTTGTAGACCTTTTGTAAAGTAATTTTTTCTACTGCAATTTTATATTCCTGGCTGCAAATCGTCTATAACTCGTCAACGTATATTTTATATATGCCTCCTCGTTCTTTACGATTTTCGCTCAGAAATATTAAATTTCGTTACGAAATATTATTTACAAAAGGTCTATGGAAGGACACGGTGAATTCAAATTCAATTGGCCAGTTTTGGGTCATAAAAATATAATAAAGTATTTACAAAGGTTAATAATCAGTAAACAATTTGTGAGTAGTTATTTATTTTTTGGTCCAGAAGATATTGGTAAAAAAACTCTAGTTAGTCTTTTTGTAAGATCAATTTTTTGTTTTGAAAATCAGGGTTCAAAAGATTTTCCCTGTGGTGAATGTAAAGATTGTAAAGATATTCAGAAAAAAATTCATCCAGGATATATGGAAATAAATGTAGAAGAAGGAAAAAAGAATATTTCTATTGATCAAGTTAGAGAATTAAAAGAAAGGTTATATCTAACATCGGCCAATGGTTCCTATAAGGTGGCAATTATTAATCAGGCAGATTTATTGAGTTTAGAAGCTTCAAATGCTTTGTTAAAGCTAATTGAAGAACCTCCAAAGAATTCGATTATAATTCTGATTACTAAAAAAGTAGAGGATATTTTACCAACCATTAGATCTAGAACTCAGAATATAATATTTCACAATGTGTCTCTGAAAGAAATTCGGGAACATTTAGTTAAAAACGGAGTGTCAGAAAAATTGGCTAGAGAATTATCTGAATTTTCTGGTGGTATCCCTGGTTTAGCAATGTCATATTATAAAGATTTAGATTTATGGAATAAGAAAAAGAATAGTTTGAATGAGATGTTAGAGATTTTAAATAAACCTTTGAACGAAAAATTAAACTGGGTTGATGAACAGGTAAAATTATCAAAAAAAAGCGTTAATCAATATATTTATTTTGAATCTTTACTAAATTCCTATTTGAGATTAGTAAGAGATTTAATTGTTTTTCAAATTAATCCAGAGATAGAGTTGATTCATCCCTTTTCCAGGGATATTATTGCGGAGATATCAGAAAAATATAGGTCTAATGATTTGTTAGATTTTTATAAAAATATATTAGTAGGAAAAAAATCATTAAATCAAAACGTTAATCCTAAAATTATTTTTGAAAATTTACTTTTAACATAAATTATAAATTTTAATTTAAAAATTTAATTCTATGAAAAAAACATTAGTATTATTAGCAATTATTCCAGCCTTATTTTTAAGTGGCTGTGTTATAAATTTTGGGACTGGTATTAGTAGGGATTCTGGTTTTTTTGCTAGTCAAAATAGAGGAGAAGAATGGGTACAAAAAACAGAGTTAATGAATATTGGAGAAGGACGATCGTTTTTTAATAATTCCAAGCCTACATTTTTAAAAGTAGATCCTCAAGATCCAAAAGCTCTTTTTGTTGGTAGTATGGCTAAGGGTATGTTTTATACCTTTAATAAAGGAAATTCCTGGCAACAGACATTAACCGGCAAAGGAGTTATTCACGATATAGCAATTGATCCTAAGGACAAGTGTATAATATATGCTGCTGCTGGTAATAAAGTTTATAAGACTCAAGATTGTATGCGTCATTGGGAAAATATTCATATTGAAGGATTGCCAGAACAAAGCATTAAAGCAATTGCTGTTGATGGCTATAATAATAACAAGGTTTATATTGGTACCAGTGGAGGTGGATTATTTAAGAGTCTTGATTATGGTGTGTCTTGGGAATCAATAAAATGGTTTAATAGCACAATTAATAAAATTTTGATTAATCCTAAAGATACTGCAAAAGTTTATATTGCTACTAGTAAAAAGGGTATTTATAAATCTAATAATGAAGGTATTAATTGGACAGATATTTCAAATAATATAACTTATAAAGATAAAGATGGCAAAGAGATAAAATTTGACGGAGCTGATAATTATTTAGATTTAGAATTTGATTATTCAGAAGAAGATGCTTTAATTTATGCTAATTCTTATGGTTTATTTTACACTGATGATGGTGGACAAGAATGGGAACATATAAAACTTTTAACAAAGCCTAAGGCAGTCACTATCCGTTCGGTAGCTTTAAATCCTAATAATAATAAAGAAATATATTATATGACTCCATCGACTTTATGTAAAAGTATTGATGGTGGAAGAGAGTGGACTACTGAGGAATTACCAACTTCAAAAATACCAGTAGATCTTCTAGTAGATGTCGAAAATAGCAGTAACTTATTTATGATTGCTAGAGAAATAAAAAATTAATTCACCCTGTTAAATAATTTTAAAGCTAATTTATATGTATCATAATAGTATCTTATGTATAAATAAGAAAAATATTTATAGGGTGTGCAATAAATTTAAAATTAAGATTTAACTTATTGGGTTTTTAAAAGAAGGGTAAGACAAATCTTATTTAACAGGGTAAATAAATAATTAAAGTATATTAAAAAATAAGAAAGGAAATATAATTATGTCACAATTCGTAGAAGGATTTAATTCGGAATTTAATAAAATTATAGATCATTTTAAAAACGAGACAGAAAAATTAAAGGCAGGTCGAGCTACTCCAGCTCTGGTTGAAGATATTCTTATTGAATCTTATGGAGTTAAAACCCCTCTGAAACAAGTTGGTTCAATTTCTGTTCCAGAGCCGTCTTTACTTGTAATAGAGCCCTGGGACAAGAGTTTATTAAAAGAAATTGAAAAAGCTTTATCTCAATCTAATTTGGATTTATCAATATCTATTTCAGAAACTGCTGTTAGAGGAAAAATTTCTCCATTAACTGAAGAAAAAAGAAAACAGATTATTAAATTATTGAATGATAAAAAAGAAGAGTCAAAAGTTTCTCTAAGACAAATGAGAGATAAAATTAGAAAAGAGATTGAACAACAGGAAAAAGATAAAGAAATATCTGAAGATGATAAATTTAATTTTCAAAAGGAATTAGACGAAATTGTTAAAAATAAAAATCAAGAAATTGAAAATTTTTCTAAGAAAAAAGAAGAAGAAATAATGACCGTTTAAATCGGTGGATTACTAATTTAAAATTAAAAAATTAAAATAAATGTTGGTTACGATTATAGTATTTTTATTAGTTTTGAGTTTGATAGTTTTTGTTCATGAAATTGGACATTTTTATACAGCTATTAAACTTGGTATAGGAGTAGAAGAATTTGGTTTTGGATTCCCTCCTAGAATGTTTGGTATTAAGAGAAAAGGAATTCTATATTCTATTAATTGGATACCTTTGGGCGGTTTTGTGAAAATTAAAGGAGAAGATGGTAATAATTCAGATGATGATTCTTTTGCTAATCAAGCAGTCTGGAAAAGAGCTATTGTTTTATTCGCTGGAGTATTTATGAATTGGGTTTTAGCTTTTGTTTTATTAACTGTGGGTTATTTTGTTGGTTTACCGGCTGTTTTAGAGGGTGACATTCCAGCAGGAGCAATTGTTTCTGATGAAAAAGTTCAAATTATGGAAGTCTATCCAGGATCAGTAGCAGACGATGTTGGTTTGGAAACTGGTGACATTGTTTTGTCAGTAGATAATCAAGATTTCAATGATAATTTAGTTTTACAAAAATATTTACAAGATAATCGAGAAAGTGAAATAAATTTTAAAGTCAAAAGAGGAAAAGAAGAGCAAGATTATATTGTTAAAGCTGAAGAAATTCCAGACTTAGAAGATGAAAAATTACTCGGAGTTGGATTAGTGAAGAGTGGAATTGTTTCTTATCCTTGGTATCGAGCACCAATTGAAGGTTTCAAAACAGTAGTTAACATTACTTATTTAATTTTAATGGCTTTTGTTGGTTTAATCGCTAATTTAATTAGAGGTAGTGGTGGCGCTGATATTTCTGGTCCGATTGGTGTTGCTGTATTTGCTGGCCGAGCTTTAGATATGGGATGGATATATCTTTTACAATTTACTGCTTTAATTTCTGTTAACCTAGCGGTTATTAATATATTGCCATTTCCAGCTTTGGACGGAGGAAGAATATTATTTTTAATTATTGAGAAAATTAGAAGAAAACCAAATAATCAAAAAATAGAAGCAATTGTCCATAATGTTGGTTTCAGTTTATTAATGCTTTTGATAGTCTTGATTACTTATAAGGATATTGTAAGATATGGAGGTGGGGTAATTTCAAAGATTAGTAGCTTATTTTAGTATATGAAGTTTAAAATAAAAGTAGAATTAAAGAAAAATATTGTTGGTTTATTACGGGACTGCGGTTATCGTTTGCATCCCAAATATGAGGATAGTTATATTAGACCTGTTTCTAATACTGGATTTTATCCACGATGGCATCTATATCTTGAGAATAAAGATGATATTTATAATTTTAAGCTCCACCTAGATCAGAAGAAGACCTCTTACAAAGGTCAGACAGCACATAGTGGTGACTATGATGAAGAAATAGTTAAAGAAGAGGCTAAGAGAATAATCAGTTTAATAGTTAAATATAATTCACCCTGTTAAATAATCTTAAATTTTATAAAATTTAAGATTAAGATTTAAAAATATTGTTAAAGTTAAGAAAGTTATTTAGAAATTTTTTATAGTAACATATTCTCTAAATAACTCTCAAATCTTATTTAACAGGGTAAATAATTAAAGTTGCAAGTTAAAACTTCCTTCTTTAATTGACAATTTGAAACTTAAAATTTGAAATTTAAAACTTAATTTTATGAAACAATCACAATTATTTACCCATACTCTGAAAGAATCACCTAAGGATGAAGTTAGTTTAAACGCTCAACTTTTAATTCGGGGTGCTTATATTTATAAAGAGATGGCTGGAGTTTATTCTTATTTGCCATTAGGATTAAGAGTTATTAATAAAATTGAAAATATTATTCGAGAAGAAATGGATGCTATTGGTGGCCTAGAGATGAAAACTTCTATTTTTCAGAATAAGGATGTTTGGGAAAAATCAGGAAGATGGGATGATAATGTTGTTAATAATTGGTTTAAAACAAAATTGAAAAATGGTGCTGAGCTTGGATTGTCTTTTACTAATGAAGAGGCTTATGCGAATATTTTAAAACAATATATTAATTCATATAAAGATTTACCAGTTTATCCATATGATTTTAAAACTATTTTTAGAAATGAAGCTCGTAGTAAATCTGGTATTTTTAGGGGCAGAGAATTTTATTGGAAAGCCCTCTATTCTTTTTCTAAAGATGAAAAAGAGCATCAGGAATTTTATGAGAAAGCTAAAAAAGCTTATCAGAATATTTTTCAGAGAGCTGGTATTGGTAATTTAACTTACTTAACTTTTGCTTCCGGAGGTTCTTTTTCAAAGTTTTCTCATGAATTTCAAACTTTAACTGAGGCTGGTGAGGATACAATATATATTGATGAAAAAAAGAATATTGCTGTTAATAAAGAAGTTTACACGGATGAGGTTTTAAAAGAATTGAATTTGAATAAAAAGGATTTAGTTGAGAAAAAGGCCGTGGAAGTTGGTAATATTTTTTCTCTGGGTACTAAATTTTCAGATCCATTCAATTTAAAGTATAAAGACAAAGATGGTCAGGAAAATTTAGTTATTATGGGAAGTTATGGTATTGGTTTAGGTCGTTTGATGGGCACAATTGTAGAAGTTTTAGCAGATGATAGGGGAATTATTTGGCCAGAATCAGTGGCTCCTTATAAAGTTCATTTAGTAGATTTAAGGAGTAAAATGGATGATAAGTTATATCAAATTTTACAAAATAGTGAAATTGAAGTAATATATGATGACCGAGAGATAAGTCCTGGAATGAAGTTAAAAGATGCTGATTTAATGGGAATGCCTTATCGTTTAGTTTTAAGTGATAAATTAGGAGATAAAGTAGAATTAAAGAGAAGAGATTCAGAAGATATAAGTTTGTATTCAGAAAAAGAAGTGGTGGAAATTTTAAAAGGTAATTATAAGTAGAAGATAGATAGAGACGAGGCGCCGTCTCGTCTGTACGGAATTTAAAAGGTAATTATAAGTAGAAGATAGATAGAGACGAGGCGCCGCCTCGTCTGTACGGAATTTAAAAGGTAATTATAAGTAGAAGATAGATAGAGACGAGGCAACGCTTCGTCTGTACGGAATTTTGAAAGGTAATTATAAATAACAATATATTATGTTTAATAAACTATTTGGAAAGTTTTCAAAAGATATTGCAGTAGACCTAGGTACTTCCAATACTTTAGTTTATGTTAAAGATAAAGGTATCATTATTAATGAACCTTCGGTAGTAGCTATAAATACTAGATCAGATCAAATTTTATCAGTAGGAGAAGATGCTAAAAGAATGCTTGGTAAAACACCAGGGCATATTTTAGCTGTTCGACCTCTGAGAAATGGTATTATTTCTGATTTTGAAGTTACTGAAAAAATGATGAGATATTTTATTGAAAAGATTCATAGGGAATCTTTTTCTCTGGTTCCTCGTCCTAGAATTATTATTGCCACTCCTTTAGACATTACTGAGGTAGAAAGAAAAGCTGTAGAAGATGTAGCTATGAGTGCCGGAGCTCGGGAAGTATTTTTAATTGAACAACCAATTGCTTCAGCTATTGGAGCTCGTTTACCTATTCAAGAGCCAAATGGTAATATGATAGTTGAAATAGGTGGTGGAAAAACAGAAATAAGTGTTATTTCTTTGGGCGGTATTGTAACCTGGAAGTCTCTAAATGTAGCTGGTGAAAAATTTGATAATGATATTATTAATTATGTGCGAGAAAAATATAATATGTTTTTGGGAGAAGAATCTGCCGAAGTACTAAAAAAGAGTATTGGGACAGTAATGACCCTTCCTAAATCAATAAAAACTAAAGTCAGAGGTAGAAATTTATTAAATGGTTTACCAAAAGAAATATTGATAAAAAGTGATGAAATAAGAGATGCTATTCAGTCTTCAGTTGATACTATTATTAGCGCCATTAAAGATGTTGTTGAAGAAACTCCTCCGGAGCTAGTTTCTGATTTATATCAAAGAGGTATGGTTTTATCTGGTGGGGGAGCAATGCTGAGAGAATTTGATAAATTGATTTACGAAGAAACTAAAATTCCTGTGATTATTGCTGATGATTCTTTAACTACGGTTGTTAGAGGTATAGGAATTGTTCTGGAAGACTTTGATAACCTAAAAGAATTATTATTACCACCAACAATTGAAGAATCATACAAAAATTAAAAAAATCAAAATTCTAATTATTTTCTTTATTTTTTGTTTTTAATTATATGCTTAATATTTTAAATAAAAAAAATTTATTTTCATTACTGTTTATAGGTTTTTTTATTATCATTCTTCATTATTCTGGAATTATATCCCCAATAGAAGGGGTAATTGTTAAAGGTCTAAATCCAATTAGAAAACAAATTTATAGAGGCAGCAGAGATTTTAGGTCTTATTTTTATGTAATGACTCATTATGATGAAATAGAAAGTGAAAATAATGATCTTAAAGATAAGTTAATTAATTATGTTACAGACGCCAGTTATATTAAAAAATTAGAAGAAGAAAATTTGGTTTTAAAACAGGAATTAAATTATTTTGAAACAATTGATAAAAAGTTAATTTTAGCAGAGGTGGTTTCTGGTTTTTATTTAGAAGGAGATAGTTTATTAGTCATTAACAGAGGTAGTAAAAATGGTATAGCTGTAGGAATGCCGGTGGTTTTTGGATCTGGTATAATAGTTGGTACAGTAATTCAGGTAAAAGATTGGTCGGCAGATATTTTATTACTTTCTAATAAAAACAGTTTAATCACAGCAACCATAGAAGGCACTGATAAAGTTAATGGTATTGTTAAAGGAGATGTTGATTATAGTTTAGAAATGGATTATATACCTTCTGATTTAAATATTAAGGACGGAGACATTGTTTTAACTTCTGGTCTAGAAGAAAAAATTCCCAAAGGACTGGTTATTGGGCAAGTAAAGGAGATTTTTTTTGAAGATGGTGATTTTTTTAAAACAGCGATTGTTTATCCTTTGGTTGACTATCAAAGAATAGATTTTGTTTCTATTATCTTAGATTAATTTTTATTAATAATATTTAACAGGATGAAAAAGAAGATTCTAATAATCTTTTTAACATTCATATTTACGATATTACAATTTAGTTTGTATTTGAAAAATATTAGAGTTAATTTATTACTCTTATTTTTAATTTATTTATTATTTTTTGAAAACACTAATGATTCTTTAATTGTAGTTGCGGCAGGATTATTGGTGGATCTTTTCGCTATTAATTTTGGTTCTTATTTTGTATCATTTTTATTAGTAGCAGTATCTTTACATTATATCTACCATAATGTTCTGGGGAATAATAAATTGTTTGTTTATTTATTAGTAAATTTTTTAGGTTTGTTAATTTTTTATAGTAGTTATTATACTTATAATTTTTTTATAAAGATTATGAACCAAGGTTTTTATTTCTTTGACTGGGGAATTATATCTAAGGATTTTTTGATTAGTACTTTTCTTCATTTAGGTTTTTGTCTAATACTGTATATATTAACTAATATTTTCTCTTACAAAACAAGGGAGAAATTTACTATAATAGGGAATTAAATAATATGGATTTTTTTGAAATTTCAAATTTACCGACTGGAAAAAATGAAAAAATG
>Ga0307991_1001485_pt1 | contig 16321 bp, 9 predicted proteins | sample EllFjometagen131_FD_203146 | JGI IMG/M metagenome (GOLD analysis project Ga0307991, IMG submission 203146) | Marine microbial communities from Ellis Fjord, Antarctic Ocean - #131 | ecosystem: Environmental > Aquatic > Marine > Unclassified | place: Southern Ocean | collected 2014-10-08
TACAAAAACCTAAATTGTTTGTTCCTAATGCATTTACTCCAGAAGATAATAATAATAGTTTATTTATGCCAATGGGTGTATATGTTGACGGTGAAGGTTATTTATTCCAAATATATAACAGGTGGGGGAAAATGATTTTCGAAACTTTAGATATGCACGAAGGATGGGACGGAAATCTTAAAGGTGGTATTGAAGCCCCTCAAGGAGTATATGTTTATTATGTGAAATTTAAAGATTCCTTCGGTGATTTCTTCGAAAAAAGAGGCACTGTTACTTTGTTGAGATAAAGATTATATTTAAATTTTCTAATCCTGCTACGGCAGGATTTTTTTTTATTTAATATTATTGTAAATTTGCAAAAAAAATGATAATATGTTATTAGATTCCGAAAAATTTTTAGGCGAAGGTTTAACTTATGACGATGTTTTATTAGTACCTGCATATTCTGATACTCATCCAAAAGAAGTTGATATAAGTACTCCATTTACAAAAAACATCAGATTGAATATTCCTATTGTTTCTGCTGCAATGGACACAGTTACAGATTCTAAAATGGCTATTGCAATTGCTCAAGAGGGAGGAATTGGAGTAATTCATAAAAACATGTCTATAGAAAAACAAGCAAAAGAAGTTAAAAGGGTTAAACGAGCTGAAAGTGGAATGATTATAGACCCAATTACAGTTTCTGTGAATGCTTTGGTGAGTGACGCTTTAAATATAATGAAAGAATTTAAAATAGGAGGAATTCCTGTTGTTAACGACAATAAAATTTTGATAGGAATTGTAACTAATAGAGATCTGCGTTTTGAAAGAAATCTTGGTCGCCCGATTTCTGAAGTTATGACTAGCAAAAATATTATTACTACAACAGAATTTACAGATTTTGAAAAAGCTGCCGATATTTTACAGCAATATAAAATTGAAAAACTCCCTGTTGTTGATAAAAACAATAAACTAATTGGCTTAATCACTTATAGAGATATTATCAAAATAAGAGAACGCCCCAACGCCAGTAAAGATAAAAAAGGACGATTGCGTGTAGCTGCTGCTGTTGGTGTTACAGACGATACAATTGATAGGGTTAAGGCTCTTGTTGAAGTAGCAGTTGATGCAATAGTTATTGATACTGCACATGGTCATTCAATAGGAGTGCTTAAAACAGCAAAATTAATTAAACAAAAATATCCCAATATTGATTTAGTTATAGGAAATATTGCAACAGCGGAAGCTGCACTTGATTTAGTTAAGGCTGGTGCTGATGCAATAAAAGTTGGTATTGGACCCGGTTCAATTTGTACAACAAGAATAATTGCAGGCGTTGGAATTCCTCAATTATCAGCAATATATAATGTAGCAAAACAATTGGAAGGAACAGGTATTCCTATTATTGCTGATGGTGGAATAAGATATACTGGTGATATTGTTAAAGCAATTGCTGCCGGAGCTTTTACAATTATGGCTGGTTCATTGTTTGCCGGAGTTGAAGAATCTCCAGGGGAAACAATTATCTTTGAAGGAAGAAAATATAAAATCTATAGAGGCATGGGTTCAATAGAAGCAATGCAAAAAGGCTCGAAAGACAGATATTTTCAAGAAGGTGAAGATGATATGTACAAATTAGTTCCTGAAGGAATAGTTGGAAGAGTACCTTATAAAGGAACACTTTCAGAAAATATCCATCAAATGATTGGCGGATTAAGAGCAGGGATGGGATATTGTGGAGCAAAAAATATTGAATTATTACAACAAGCAAAATTCATCAAAGTAACATCTGCAAGTATTGTCGAAAGTCATCCTCACGATGTTACTATTGTTAGAGAAGCTCCTAATTATAGCTCTAAATAAAATATTCCTTAGCTTCCAAAACAAACATTGCCAGAATTAAAGTATAAAATAAATAATTTGCTAATATTTACATAATTGAAAAATTTAAAAAAAAATGAAAAAAATTATTATTAAATCATTGTTGATTATTATCGCCTTAAGTTTATCAGGCGGAATTTATTCTCAAAAAACCGAAGAAGAAGTTTTAATTACGATTGCCGGTGATAACATCACAAAATCTGAATTCTTAAAGGTTTACAAAAAAAACAATATAAAAAATGATGTTATTGACAAAAAATCACTTGAGGAATATTTAGAATTATACATTAATTTTAAATTAAAAGTTAAAGAAGCCGAAGAACTTAAAATGGACACATCTCATGCATTCAAATCAGAATTGAACGGATATCGTAAACAACTCGCCGAACCTTATCTTACCGATAAAGAAATATTTGAATCAATCCTGAAAGAAGCCTACGACAGGATGCAATATGATATCCGAGCTTCTCATATTCTGAAAAAAATTACTAAGGATGCTTCTCCTGAAGATACTCTTGTTGCCTACAACACAATCATGGAGATAAGAAAGAGAATAATAAAAGGTGAAGATTTTAATGAGGTCGCAAAAGAAACTTCTGATGACCCATCTGCTAAAGGAACTGTAGGAAAAGGTAACCAACCTCCAATAATTGGAAATGGCGGAGATTTAGGATATTTTACTTCCCTTGATATGATTTACCCTTTTGAAAATGCTGCTTTCAATACAAAAATTGGTGAAACATCAATGCCTGTAAGAACTGATTATGGCTATCATTTAATTAAAATAAAAGATAAAAAGAAAGCAATGGGAAAAGTTCAGGTAGCTCATATTTTTATCAGAATGCAAAAAAATGCTAGTAAAATGGATTCTTCTCTTGCGAAAATAAAAATTGATGATATCTATAAAAAAATTCTTGATGGTGGTAATTTCGAAGAAATTGTAAAAACTTATTCCGAAGACAAAGGCTCTTCATCCAAGGGAGGAGTTTTACCTTGGTTCGGTGTTAACAGAATGGTACCTGATTTTATTGTAGCTATTTCTAAATTAGAAAACAAAGGAGATATTTCTCAACCTGTTTTAACTGCTTATGGTTGGCATATTATTAAATTAATTGACACTAAACCTATCGGTACTTATGAAGAAGTTAAACCGCAGATAAAAAAACATGTTGCACGAGATTCTCGAGCAAATAAAAGTAAAGAAATTGCAATCAAAAAAATTCAACAAGAGTTTGGCTTTAAAGAAAACAAAAAATCTTTAACGAAAATCTATGCTGTTGTAGATTCAACAATATTTGATAAAAAATGGTCTGTAGAAAAAGCATCAAAACTTAAAAAAGTTTTATTTATCCTTGGTGACAAAAAATACAATCAAAAGGATTTTGCTAAATACTTAGATACTCATCAAAGAAATAGCCAAAATAAAGACATTAAACTATACGTAGATAAAGCTTATAAAAATTATGTCAACGAAAGCTGTATTGCATACAAAGACGAACACCTTGAAGATTTGTTTCCTGAATTTAAAGACTTAATGAAAGAATACAGGGATGGTATTTTATTGTTTGACCTTACAGATAATAAAGTTTGGTCAAAAGCAATAATTGACACAACAGGATTAGAAAGCTTTCACGCTAAAAAAAAGGCAAATTATATGTGGGGACAAAGATTAGAAGCTGCCATTTTTTACTGCAAAGACAAAGACATTGCTAAAGAAGTTATAGCATATATTGACTTAGCCTTACCTTATGAAACAATTCTCGATACTGTTAATTCCGATAGTGTTATTAGCTTAGCAATTGAAAACAAAAAGTTTTCTAAAGGCGAAAACAAAATTATTGATTCAATTGAATGGAAAGCTCACACTACAAAATATATTGAAAATAATGATGAAGTTGTTTTTGTTGTTCTAAAAAATCTAATAAATCCTGAGCCAAAAAAATTAGATGAAGCAAAAGGAATAATAACTGCTGACTATCAAAATTTTCTCGAAAAACAATGGATAAAATCTCTAAAAGAAAAATATCCTGTGAATGTTAACAAAGAAATACTGAATTCTGTTTTAAAATAAAGATTTACAAATCAAATAATAGTACAAGATTTATCGTTTCATCAATTACGTTAAGCTTAGAATAATTGAATTTATTAATATAATTTTTTAGAAAATTGAAAAAAGTATTTTTTATATTTTTTGTAGTTCTAATTTCTTGTAACATCTCCAACAAAAAAGATACAAGCAAAGCTGTTGCGAGAGTTTATGACAAATATTTGTTTATTAATGACCTTGACGGGATTGTTCCACCGAGAACTTCTGAAAAAGATAGCATAGAAATAACTAAAAATTATATCAATAATTGGATAAGTGAAAATTTAGAAATTAATAAAGCTGAAAACAATCTCTCGGAAAAACAAAAAGATTTTCAGAAACAAATCGACGATTATCGCAATTCTCTTATAGTTTTTAAATACAAACAAAAACTCATCAGGGAACAATTAGATACTATAGTTACAGAACAAGAAATCAAAGATTATTATGAAAATAATAAAAGCAATTTTGAACTAAAAGACAATATTATTCAGGTAGTTTATGTGAAACTAAATTTAGAAGCACCAAATTTAAAACTCGTAAAAAAGTTTATTAAAAGCGATAAAGAAGAAGATAAAGAAAAACTTGAAGACTATTGCCAAAGATATGCTGTAAACTATTTCCTTGACGACGAATCATGGTTGCTTTTTAATGACCTTATTAAAGAGATTCCTATAAAAACTTATAATCAGGAAGCATATTTAAAAAACAACAGAGCTATAGAAGCTAAAGACTCTCTTTACTATTATTTTGTTAATATTAAAGGGTTTAAAATTAAAAATAGTATTTCGCCATTGAATTTTGAAAAAGAACGAATTAGGAACATCATTATCAATATTCGAAAATTAGAGTTGATAAAAAAAATGCAGCATGATATTTTTAAAAATGCTCAGGAAAAAAATAATTTTGAAATATATTGATTTTATCAAAATAAATTAAGATTAAAAGAGTTATAGAAAATCAAACCAAAAATCTTATGAAATGTCCATGAAAGCACATAAAAAGAGATGAATAATCCCGATATATATCGGGAGGGCATTATTTGTTAGATAAAGATTAAGTTTGAGAACTTGATAAACTTATAAATCAAACATTCAACAAAATAACAAATTTTAGACACATGAAAACAAATTTCATTAAACTAATTTTAATATTATTAATAGCCTTTTCTTTTAATAAAACTTATTCACAGGAAAAGATTATTGACAAGGTTATTGCTACAGTTGGAAGCAACATAATTTTATATTCTGACATTGAAACTCAATATCTTCAATTCCAAATGCAGGGATATTCTCAAAAAGATGGAATACGATGCCAGATTTTTGAAGAAATATTATTCCAGAAACTTCTGCTTAATCAGGCAGAAATTGATAGCACTGTAATTACAGATGAGCAAGTTGAATCGGAAATGGATAGAAGATTACGTTATTTTATATCACAAATTGGTTCGGAAGAAAAATTGGAAGAATATTACAACAAAACAATTATTGAAATAAAAGAAGAAATGAGAACGCTTATCAGAGAACAATTATTAGTCGATAACGTTCAAAAAACAATAACCAGTGAAGTGAAAATTACTCCTGCAGAGGTTAAAGCATATTTTAAAAAAATTCATCCTGACAGCTTACCTTTAATAAGTTCAGAAATTCAAATTGCCCAAATTGTTAAACAGCCAACTATAAGTAAAGCAGAAATTGAATCAGTAAAAAACAAACTTAACCAATTACGTGAAAGAATTATTAAGGGAGAAAAATTCTCAGTTCTTGCCCGTCTTTATTCCGAAGACCCCGGCTCAGCATCTAAAGGTGGTGAAACAGGACTATTTACCAAGGGAATTATGCAAGCAGAATTTGAAGTAGCTGCTTTTGGATTAGAAGAAAACGAAGTTTCCCCTATTATTGAAACTAAATTCGGATTTCACATTCTTCAACTTATCGAAAGAAGAGGTGATTACATTAATGTTAAACATATTTTGATGCAAACAAAAGTTTCTCCTGTTGAACTAAATAAAGCAAAAAATTTTCTTGATAGTGTTGCTACTTTAATTAACAACGATTCAATAACATTTGAAAAAGCTGCAACCATGTTCTCCGATGATCCAAGCAAAAACAACTTTGGATTAGTGATAAATCAAGCTACATTAAATGCAAAATTCTCTCCCGATGAACTTGACCCAAACATATTTTTTGCTGTTGACAAATTGAAAGTTGGTGAAATCTCAAAACCTGCCATTATGAAAACCGAAGACGGAAAACAAGCTTACCGCCTGCTTTGTCTGAAATCAAGAACTGAACCTCATAAAGCAAGTCTTAAAAAAGATTATAATAAGATTCAAGAAAGTGCATTGCAGGAAAAACAAAATAAAGCAATCGAAAAATGGATATCCGAGAAAACCAAAGACACTTATATCTATATTCTTGATAAAGAATTCAAAAACTGTAAGTTTAAATATAATTGGGCAAATTGATGGATAACAAAAATATTTTAAAATAACATTTTAATTATGCAATACTCTTCAGACGTAGAAGCTCTCGATGCTTTTGTTGAAAAATATAAAATCCTTAGAAAAGAAATTGCCAAAGTTATTATTGGGCAAGATGAAGTAATACAAAATATTTTAATATCAATATTTAGTAAAGGACATGGATTGTTAATTGGAGTTCCCGGGCTGGCAAAAACTCTGATGATAAATACTATTTCAAATATTCTGGGACTTAGCTACAGCCGTATTCAATTCACTCCCGATTTGATGCCCTCCGATATTCTTGGAACAGAAATTCTTGACGAAAACAGAAAATTCAGATTTATTAAAGGACCGGTTTTTTCTAATATTATTTTAGCTGATGAAATAAACCGAACACCTCCCAAAACACAATCGGCTTTGCTTGAAGCAATGCAGGAAAGATCTGTTACAATAGCAGGAAATACTTATAAACTCGACGACCCATTTTTTGTTCTTGCAACTCAGAATCCTATCGAACAAGAAGGAACCTACCCCCTACCCGAAGCTCAACTCGACAGATTTATGTTTAATATTTGGCTGGATTATCCTTCTTTTAACCAAGAATTAGATATTGTTAAAACAACAACTGCAAATGATTTCCCTAAACTTGATATAATTTTAAATTCTGAAGAAATAGTCTTTTTCCAAAATTTAATCAGACGCATTCCGGTACCTGAAAATGTTTTTCAGTACGCTGTTAACATTGCTGCCAAAACAAGACCAAATACTTCTACTGCTCACGACTGGGCAAATAAATACATCACATGGGGTGCAGGTCCAAGAGCTTCACAGTTTATGATTATTGGTGCTAAATGCCACGCTGCAATCAACGGAAAATACTCTCCCGACATTGAAGATGTTCAGGCAGTAACAAATTCTGTACTCCGTCATAGAATTGTGCGTAACTACAAAGCCGAAGCCGACGGTGTTGGTATTGACAATATTGTTAAAGAATTGATAAAATAGCTTTTGAAAAACATTCGTCGATAACATCCTGCTCCAAAATAACATTTTTTTTTCTACTTTTGTCTTTTCAATTTTTACAGAATTTTTTTATGAGCATTGCAAAAGAAATACCACCAAAATACGCTCCATCAAAAACCGAAGATAAATGGTATGCACAATGGATGAGAAAAGAATATTTCAAATCCGTTCCTGATGACAGAAAACCTTTCACAATTGTTATTCCTCCTCCAAATGTAACAGGTGTCCTTCACATGGGACACATGCTAAACAACACTATTCAGGATGTTCTAACTCGTCGTGCAAGAATGAAGGGCTTCAATGCTCTTTGGCTACCCGGCACCGACCATGCTTCTATTGCCACCGAAGCCAAAGTTGTTGCTAAACTCAAAGAAGACGGAATTAATAAATCTGATATTTCAAGAGAGAAATTTATGGAACACGCCTGGGAATGGCGTAAAAAACATGGTGATATTATTTTGGAACAACTGAAAAAACTCGGTGCTTCCTGCGACTGGAATCGTACAAAATTCACTATGGATGAGAGTTTATACGAATCTGTTATTGATGTTTTTATTTCTCTTTATAATAAAGGTTTAATTTATCGTGGAGTTCGCATGGTTAACTGGGACCCGAAAGCTCTTACTGCTCTTTCAAACGAAGAAGTAATTTATAAAGAAGTAAACTCAAAACTTTATTATATAAAATATGAAATTGTTGGCGAAGAAAACAACTCGTTGACAATTGCCACAACAAGACCAGAAACCATTCTTGGTGACACTGCCGTTTGTATCAATCCAAAAGATGAACGATACAAACATCTGAAAGGAAAAAAAGCAATAATTCCTTTAATAAACAGAATTGTCCCAATAATTGAAGATGATTATGTTGACATGGAATTCGGAACCGGTTGCCTGAAGATTACTCCTGCTCACGATGAAAATGATTATAAAATAGGAATAAAACATAAGCTCGAAAAAATTGACATTTTCAATGATGACGGAACATTAAACAAAAAAGCTAAACTTTTTATTGGTGAAAACCGATTTGTAGCAAGAAAGAAAATCACAAAACAACTACAAGCCGAAGGTCATATTGTTAAGATTGAAGACTATCTTAATAAAATTGGTTTTTCGGAAAGAACAGACGAAGTCATTGAACCGAAACTTTCTATGCAGTGGTTTATGAAAATGACTGAAATGGCTAAACCTGCTCTTGAAGTAGTGATGAACGACACAATTCAATTTCATCCATCAAGGTTCAAAAATACTTACAAACATTGGATGGAAAATGTTCATGATTGGTGCATTTCCCGACAATTGTGGTGGGGACAAAGAATACCTGTTTATTATCTTCCCGATGGCTCTGAAGTTATTGCTAAATCAAAGGAAGAAGCCTTGGAAATAGCAAAAAAGAAATATAATCTTCCTGAACTTAAGTTAGAAGAATTAGTTCAGGACGAAGATGTTTTAGACACTTGGTTTTCGTCATGGCTCTGGCCTATTTCTACTTTTGATGGAATCAGAAACCCCAACAATCCTGACATAAACTACTACTACCCGACTGATGTTTTAGTAACCGCACCCGAAATTATTTTCTTTTGGGTAGCAAGAATGATTATGGCAGGTTTGGAATATCTAAACGAAATTCCTTTCAAACATGTTTATCTCACAGGAATTGTTCGTGATAAGCAAGGGCGAAAAATGTCAAAATCTCTTGGCAACTCACCCGACCCTATTGAGCTTATGAAAATTTATGGTGCCGATGGTGTTCGTGTTGGAATGCTTCTTACTTCTCCAGCAGGAAACGACCTGCCTTTCGATCCAATTCTTTGTGAACAGGGAAGAAATTTTAGCAATAAATTTTGGAATGCTCTGAGATTAGTAAAAGGTTGGGAAATTGATGAGAAAATATTGCAGCCACAATCGTCAAAAGTATCAATTGAATGGTTTGAAGCAAAATTCAATGAAACACTAAGAACCATTGATGATTATTATTCAAAATATCGCATTTCAGATGTGTTGATGACAATCTACCGACTAATTTGGGATGATTTCTGTTCGTGGTATCTCGAGATGATTAAACCACAATACCAAAAGCCGATAGATAAAATTACTTACGAAAAGACTCTTGATATTTTTGAAATACTTATGCAGGTTCTTCATCCCTTTATGCCCTTTATTACTGAAGAAATTTGGCATTTACTGAATAATAAAACCGAAGACGAAAGCATAATGATTTCAAATATGCCCGCCCCGAAAAGCTTTAACCGGAAGTTAATTAAACACTTTGATATCGAACAGGAAGTTATTAATGCAGTTCGAAACATCAGGAAAGAAAAAAACATTCCTAATAAAGAACAAATCGAGCTTTTTGTTAAGAAAAACTTAGACGAAAAACCCGACAACACTTTTGACAGTATTATAAGAAAACTATGCAATTTAACAAAACTTGAATATACTGAAGAAAAACCTGAAGGAGCCATTTCATTTATGGTAAAATCAACGGAGTTTTATATCCCGCTAACAGAATCTGTTGACATTGAAACCGAAATTGAAAAACTTGAAAGTGAGCTCAAATATGCAAAAGGTTTTCTTAATGCAGTTATGAAAAAATTATCTAACAAAAGATTTGTTGATAATGCCCCCGAAAAAGTTGTTGAGATTGAAAACAAGAAAAAAGCAGACGCTGAAGGAAAAATTAAAGTTATTGAAGAACAACTTAAAAACTTAAAAAAATAAACTTCTAACAAAATTGAATTACTTTTAATTTTTGTTTATTTTTGTTTAAGAAAAAAACAGCGTAAATAAATACTTTTTTATTGCTGTTAATTAAAATAAAATATTTTTCATTAAAACTAAAAAACCTAAACCTATGTTTAAATTCAAGATTATTTTAACAGCTTTATTGTTTTTACAAACAATAGTCTTTTCACAAAAACTATCTAAAGACTTTACAGTTTCAACTGCAACCCCCTATCAAGTAATTGATGCAGGAAGCAAAGAGTATATTTCTCTTGATAATGGATTTGCTATAATGGCAAAAATGGGAAGAGGATTAGTTCATATTCAAAAATTCGATGTAAGCAATATGAAAGAAGTAGCTCGTAATACTTATAAAGACCTTCCTCCAAAAGCTTTTTTCCAAGATATTATTAAACTACAAGACCGCGTATATTATATTTTTGAAGCTTATGACAAAGCTGCAAAGAATTTTAAAGTTTATTGTAGAGAAATTGATACTGATGATGCATCATTTAAAAAACAAGTTGTTCTTTTTAATTCAAGCAGAAAAGTTGTCAACTCCCCAAATACTGAAGGATTAACCAGACTTAATGGTGGATTTTCAGCATTTAAAATGGGTGGAAATAAATTTTTAGTCTATAAATCTTTTGATGAATCAAAAGTTATGATAAGCTATAGATGTTATCCCTTATCTAAAAATGATGCACAAAATTATGATGAAATTGGATTCTTCGTTTTCGATAATAAGATGCAAAAAATATGGGGAGAAGAAGTTAAAATGCCATATACTGAAGCACAAATAAACAATGTTGCTTATTCGGTTAGTAGTACAGGCGAAGCAATTATGCTTGCTGCAAATAGAAATAAAAAAATATATGAAGTCTTCATAGTAAATACTTCAGGTGAATTAACTGCCAAAGAACTTGAATTATCAACAGATATGTTGGTTAAAAAATTGGATATCAAAGAAAATAACAAAGGGGATTATGTATGTACCGGTTTTTATGCAAATGGCATCGAATTCACATACAATCCATTCACTGGTGGAGGTTTTATTTTTAATGCAAATGGGCTTATGTATTTTGTAATGGACAAGGATGGAAACTTATTAACTAACAAAACCTTTGAATTTAGTGAAAAGTTTATCAAACAAAACCTTAGTGAACGTCAAAAAAAGGCTGTTGCAGCAAGAGAGAAAAAAGGTAAAGCTGGAATACTTGATTTATTCCTTACTAATTTTGTTATAAAAGATGATGGAAGTGTTTTTGTTATTGGAGAAAGACAATATTATAGGAATGAATATTATGGTCCTCAGAAAAAAGACGTTTACCATTTTTCTAATGCTATTGCTATTAAAATTACCCCAAACGGAGAACTTGCATGGATGAAAAAACTTCCAAAAAATCAGGCTGGATTAGCTGGCTGTGGACAAATGAGTATTGCATACATGCAGGGAAAAACTGCCGATTATGTTGCTTATATTGATAACCCAAAAAACATCAGTCTTAGTCCTACAGCAGGAGTTCCTGTTGCTCACAAAGATGGTGCCGGTGGATTCTTAACTACTTATAAAATTAACCATGAAACTGGCGAATTAGAAAAACATACAATTTGTGATATGAATAAAATAGGCAAATACAGAGCTTATCAATTCAAAACATGGAGAATATTCAGAGTCAGTGAAGGAGTTTTCCTTATGGAAATTTATATCAAAGGAAAAAAAGATACTATGGTTAAATTTGAATTGAACTAAAGAAAAATTACATCTTATGAAAAACCTGTTCAATTTGAGCAGGTTTTTTTTTGATTAAAAATTTATTATTTTAGTGATTAATAAGTATTTTTGTTTTTATAAACTATCCTAAAATTTTTATTTAGATTTATTCAATAAACTAAAACCTTTTTATCATGAAAAAATGTATGTCTATTGTTTTTGTTTTATTCATGTTGTTGTCAGCAAATTCAGCTTTTGCAACAATATATTATGTAAATGATCTAACAGGTAATAATACCTATAACGGATTATTTCCAACTCATACCACAGGTCTGAACGGACCTTTGAATACAATTATGGCAGCAGTAAATATTATCAGTGCAGGCGATACAATTATGATTTCGCCCGGATTATATTACGAAAATGTTATTGTCGATTCACAGCTTGTTATTATTGGTGCCGGTTCAGGTATGGATACAACGGCAAATACAGTAATTCAAAGTTCGGTTTCAAGCACAGGCACAGGGATAACGCTAAATACTGGTGGAATATCATCAGCAATAAGAACTATTATTAAGGATTTACGCGTACAGAATTTTCAATTTGGAATTACATTCGCATCTTATACTACCTATTATAATGTAACTTCAAATTTAAGTTCCAGCTATGGATTTTATTTAAATTCAGGTAGCATAACAGATATTGAACAAATCAAATGTAATGCAACAAATAATATTCAGGGAGGGATTTATATCGGACATTCCGCAGGTGTTGATGGTTGGTTACTTGACAGTTGTTCTCTAACGGGAAATAATTTTTCAGGATTATATATATTTTGTAATAATCCCAGTACTGCAACAGTAAGTAATTTTGTATTTAAAAATTCAGAAATTATAAAAAACTTCCAGAAAGGCATGTATATTGAAAAGCTGGAAAATGCTTTATTCGAAAATCTTATTGTTGACAGTTGTGGATACAATCCATCATATAACTACAACGCAGGAATTGATATCAACCTAAAATATAATGATTATAAAAACATTACTTTCAAATTTTGTGATATTACAAATTGCGGATTGGGTGGAAGCAATGCTTTCGGCTGCGGATTAATTGTGAAAGGACGTGATGACGGCTCAACTTATGGTGCCAATCCCGCCACCTTAGACAGTGTTTTGATTGAAGGATTAAAAATTAAGAATTGTCTGAAAGGCTTAATTGTAGGAGAACCAAATGCTTCAAATTTAACTCCGACTAATCTGGATATTCGATTGAGTTATCTAGCGAATAACAATTTATATGATGTCGTGAGTGAAATTCAAGCTAATGTTACCGCACATAATAACTGGTGGGGAAGTTTAAACGGTCCTGATACCGGAAACATTTTTTTAAATTCAACAGGCTTGGTTAAGTCAGTAACATATTTAAACATTGGTACGGATTTAACACCTAACGAGCCGGGATTTTATACATCAAGCAGAGTTATATTCAATCCTTTAATTCATTCTCTTCATGATGCTATTAATACAACCCCATATCTTTTTATTCTAGTTGTGCCTAACTTTACTTATACCGGTCTCACCTCTGTAACTAATACTATTGCCATGTATCCCGATACAAATGTAATAATAGACTCACTAATAATTGAACCTTATGGTGCGATTAGTGTTTTATTAGATGGATTTGAAATACAGAAATATCTTGAACTAAAAGACTCATCATCATTAAATATGAATTCACCTCAGATTGTTGAACTTTCTTCTGATGCAAATATTGTTGAATATCCCGGTATTGTGGTTAAAGGCAAACTTCAAACTGAACGAGCTATCCTAAGTTCGGGAACAACAGAGAATTTTGGAGGACTGGGTCTTGAAATAACAAGTGGTTCATCAACTCAACCCGAAAATACAACACTCATACGTTCAACCTCATCTATGTCTTTAATATCTAATAATCAAATTCCCCGAACTTTTAATATCAATGCTCAGAATAATTCAGGATTAGATGCTACGCTTAAATATTATTATTATGATTCTGAAACTGATTCTATTGGCTCTGAATCATGCCTTGTTCTTTTCAGGTCAATTGACGGGGGCAATATCTGGACTATGGAAGGTGGATTTATTGACACTCTTAATAATTGCCTGACAATCTCAGGTCTTGATTCCATTAACGGACTTTGGTCTGCCTTTGATTCTACAGGATATGCTTCAATTGATGAAACTAATCAAGAAACAAATATCAAGCTCTATCCTAATCCTTCAATAAATGGTAATTTCACAATGGAATTTAATGGTCCGACACAAATTGATATTTATAATCAAATAGGACAAAAAATCTATAGCGAGAATATTTCTTTATCAGGACAAATAATAAAAAGATTCAATCTTTCTGATATTGAAAAAGGTATTTTATTAATTACGATTACAATGAATGATGGTAAAAGAATTACCAAAAAACTTGTTGTTTATTAGGGAAAACTGCTAGTTTACACCCCAATTTGAAAACGTGCGCTATTTTATTTCTTTATAATCTTTGAAAAATAATTTGTCTTATTATTCAGGTCGGAAATATGAAGAAGATACATTCCTGATGCCAAATCATCTAAAGAAACATCCATACGTTCTGAAGAATTCTGAGAAATTCGGTATTTTACTTTACCACATATATCTGTTATTAAAACTTCGTAATTATGCCCGGAAACAAATCCATCGATATACAATATATTATTTGTAGGATTTGGATAATAAGAAAATCTATTCACACTTTGTTCACCCAAGCCAATGCCAATAATAGCATAACAACTTGACATAAAAGTACAATTATTTTGTGTTACAATAACAGCATAGTTGCCATCAACAAGAGGAGAAAAAGTATTATTGGTTTCTCCTGAAATGATAGCACTTGTATTACAGTCATACCATTGGAAAGTAGCTGAAGTTGCTCCTGCTGTTAAAGTATATCCACTAACACTTACAGAAGTATCAACAGTAAAAACATAAAGTTGAGTAGTAACAATACTGTCACATCCAAACACATCCGCCAACGAATCAGTATATGTTCCGGCAGTAGTTTGATAAACACTGTCAATTAAAATACTATCGCCCATACAAATAGTATCACTAAATGCATAAGTAAAAATGTAATTAAAAGTATCAAGAACTAAACTGCTTGTAAAACTTGCTGTATCGATAAAAACAGTTCCAATACCTCCAAGAACACTAGTTGTTCCTGTCATTATATAATCATCGCCATGAAATATTTTAATACGACCGCCACCGCCGCCGCCACCACTATCATTGGCTGAACCTGTACCAACAGAACCATTACCACCTTTTGCAGTTAAGCTACTGGTTATTTGTAAATGGTTTGCATGTATTAATATTCCGCCACCAGCACCACCGCCACCGCCACGACTACCTCCAGGTAAAACACCACTATTTCCATCCATTGTTATATAACCACTTACAACTGCTTTTTTTGCAGTTAGTTTAAAACTTCCGCCTCCGTTTCCACCGGCTGTATTATCACTACTTCCACCGCTGGAACCCATTGCAATATCAGTTCCTGAATTAGTTCCATAAGTTGGACCACCTTGACCCGGAGTATCATTATTATCATAACCTCCTGTGCCTCCAATACCACCGTAACTTCCTCCTCCACTTCCTGAATTTGTTGATGTGCCTCCAGCGCCAGGTCCGTTTCCGACTCCGGTTGTTGGAGCTGCATAACCTTTACCATTACCATTAATGTCTCCTTGTATAATTGCATAGGTTGAGTTAAAAGTTAATGATGTTCCGGCTGTCACAGTAATTGTATGACCTGTATTCACCTTTATATAATCATAGTTTTGAACACCTGATAAAGTAATATTTCCTGTAGTAATTAGTTTGGTAGTAAAGATACTATCCATATTTGAGCAAGCTATGGCAGATGTATCTCCATAATACATTCTTAAATATCCGCTATCTGTGGGAGTAATTATGGGAAACTTAACCCAGATTTTTGTGCTGACTGTATTAATTCCAGATTCTATCCAGTAGGAAAGAAAGTTATTAGGACAATCTCTTGAAAATCTAATATCATCACCATTAGCATTCATTTCACCTAAAGAAATTAAAGCCTGAGTGTTGATAATAAACAAAACAGGATGATTGCTTACAGTGCTTGAAAAATTCTCATTAATATCTAATTCCATGTAATGCCCAGGACTATACTGAGCATATAGCTTTAAATTATTGTTAAACAAAAAAACAAATAAAGCAGAAAGCAAAAACAGGTAACTTTTTTTCATAATAATTTTTTTTTGTTAATACATATAGAAAAAATCACTAGCATCCGAAAGTCTTAATTTTAATAAGCCCTTAGAATCCCATATATTTGTTTCTACGAAAAAACTAAAATATTATGGGACTCTTCAGGCGAAACAAAAATAACAATAAACCAGTAAT
>Ga0307991_1001486_pt1 | contig 16320 bp, 17 predicted proteins | sample EllFjometagen131_FD_203146 | JGI IMG/M metagenome (GOLD analysis project Ga0307991, IMG submission 203146) | Marine microbial communities from Ellis Fjord, Antarctic Ocean - #131 | ecosystem: Environmental > Aquatic > Marine > Unclassified | place: Southern Ocean | collected 2014-10-08
CACGCTATCTGGAATATTGTGCACTACATCAAAGGGTGTAATGGCAAAATCGCCTAAATTAAAGGTTTTTTCTGATTTAATAGTATTAAATTTAACATCCTGAATGCCGAGCTCCAACAATCTATCCTCTGTCAACCCAATGGTTAAAGGAGTAGCAAAAATTGGGGGATTCCCCAATCGCTTTATATAATAAGAAACAGCGCCAATATGGTCCAGATGGCCATGAGTAATAACTAATCCTTTGATTCTGTTTTTGTTTTCTTCCAAATAAGTAATATCTGGCAAAACATAATCAACTCCTAATAAATCTGGTCCAGGAAAATCCAGCCCCATATCTATTACTATAATATCGCCTTGTTTTTGATTTGATTGAAGAAGCTCAAGGGCCATACAGTTCTTGCCGACCTCCTCAACTCCGCCTAATGGAATAATTCTTAATTTCATAATTTTTTATAATTAAATTTCTTTATTTTATATATAATGTTTTATTTAATTTCAAGGTTCTCGCCAAAGGCGAGGTTCTTATTTTTTAATCTTTTTTAATTTCTATATTTTTAATACTTCTCTCGTAAAGTGATTCTTTCTTGGTAATAATCTTAAAAAGATTTTCAATAAAATCACCGCCAGCATAACCAACAATTAAAGCAAAAATTGTATTGCCCGTGATTAAATAAGAAGCGACTAAACCCACTATACCAGACAAAAACACCATTAGGAAAAAATACGGTGCCTTAAAACCAACATTTTTATACGAATATTGATGTTTAACAAAACCAAATATCCCCCTAATGGCGCCACCAATAAAACCAGCAACTAAAACTGGAATATACATAAATTTATTTTATTTCGTAACTCAATGTTACACTGACAGAAATTTTTGTTTCGCCCGCTTCAACCTGCGTTGCTTCCGCCATTTCTCCTCCCCCCATGCCTTTTATCATATCCATCTCATAAGCAACGCGAGGCGCTGGATAACCACTATCAGAAACCGAAACATTAATTATCTTGCCCAAAGATATGCCAGAGACCTTAGCAATTGCCTTTGCTTTGTCTTTTGCTTTATCAATAGCCTGGTCCCTTGCTTCAGCGCGCACCGCATCTTTGTCTTCAATAACAAAACTAAGTCCATTTAGACGATTAATTCCAGCATTGGTTGCTGTGTCAATAATTTCATTTAATTTTTCAAAATCTTTAGTTTTAACCAAAATATTTACTGTAGCTTGATAACCAACTAAATTTCTTTTGCCACTTTGTCTCTCGTATTCATAACGTGGATTTATGCCATATTGAGTAGTTTTAATGTCTTTCTCTTCAACTCCCAATTTTTTTAAATCGTTAATTAACTTATTATTAATCTCATTAATATCTTCCTGAGCTTTAGCTACTGTTTTGGCTTCTTTTTCGACACCTAAACTAATCTCTGCTGTGTCTGGTTTAGCATAAACATCTCCAACTGCGCTAACCCTAAAAGCGCTTTCTTGAGGCATAGTAACTGTGTGAAATGACCAAGTTAGCTTACTGCTATATTTTAAAATTCCAAGAACAGCTAAGAAAAGGATAATAACGACGATTAAAAACCTTCCACTTTTTTTCATAAATTTTTAAGTTAATTTCTTAATATTATTTTAAATAATAACACATAATTTCCCCTGAGTCAATAAAAAATATTAACCAAAACTGACCCGACGGGTCAGTTTTCTTTGAATTGGCTTTCTTTAAATAAAATATAATTTAGATAAGAAAATCACTCTTAATAAAAGCAAAAAAATCTAAAAGGGCTGATTTGGTAAGAGCGCAAAAAATTTTATTATCATTCAACATTTCTTTAATTTCTTTCACAGAATAAAAATTACAACTAAGTATCTTTTCATTTGGGTCAGGAGTAAATTTACCCAAAGAATTAGTATCAATTAATGCTGCAAACGTTGAAATTCCATAATTTTTGAAATAAGCTGTATTAGCGTTTGCGTGGCCTATTAATTCTAATTTCTTAACAACGTGTTGGGTTTCCTCTCCTAACTCTCTAATAGCTGTCGAAGAATCTTCTTCCTCTCCAATTCCAAAACCTCGAGGAGCTTCTATGCTTTTTAAATTGCCCTGTTCGCCTGTTTTTAAATCAGCAACAACCGCACGAATGCATGTATTAAGTCCAATTAAAATATCCTCTGGATTGTCATCTTTAAAATAATAAGGAACAATAATTGCTCCTCCTTTCTCTACAACCTGATATTGATCAAAAATAGGAGTTCCATCATCCTCACAGACAACAACTCTTTCTACTGAACCAAAATGAGGATTATGTAAACCACCCCCTTTATGTTCTTTCCAGCTGGGAATAAACTCAGCGTTTTCTTTCATTACGTCTAATAATTTTTTAACTTTCATTTTTGTTTTTTGTTAATTTGAATTTCTATTTTCCCAAGACCAAACAGAGAAAACTGACTATAATATTATTTTAACGCATTAGTATTATAAACACAAATTAAAATGAAAAAAATAACAAAAAAGCCCCGAAAATTTTTCATGGCTTGTTTTTTAAAGTTTTATTTTTCTTAAGACTTTACTTTATCCTAGCTAAAATTTCGGAAGACAATAATTTTGTTGATGCAAGAATTACTGGCATTTGGCTATGGAAAATATATTCTTTGTTTCCTAAGTCATTACCATCAAAATCAACGACAGACCCACCAGCTTCTTTAACCATTAAATAGGCCATTCCCAAAATGTCTAGTTTCTGTCTATCACAAATATAGGCATCAACTTGCCCAGAGGCCACCAAAGACATCTCATAAGCTGAAGAGCCAGGGTTACGAAGCCATCCTTTTTCGCCTTTAAAAATCCGGCACAGTAATTCTCTGTTCTCGGGATAATACATTTCTCCGATAATAATAGCGCTCTTAATATCTACTTCTGTTGCCATAGAAGTATGACAAGGTATTCCATTCAGAAAACAACCGTTACCCTTTTCCGCCAACCATAAATCCTTGCTTCTTAAATCAATGCATCCAGCTGCTATCACATCCCTGAAATAACATTTATCATCATTTAAAGAAAAAACTGTGATACTGCAAGAAAATGGCAAGCCAAGCGTTTCTCCCCTCTTGGCAAAATTCAGGCTTCCATCAAGAGGGTCAACAGCGATATAGTATTTTGCAGGAGAAGACCCCAATAACACTTCTTTCTGACCTTCTATCTGTAATTGACAACTAATTTTTTGTTCTTTCAAAAAATCCGTTATAGTCTGCCCCAACAAGATATCAGCCTGAATTTCAATATCCTTATCTAAATCACCAAATGCTTCGCCCGAACCAATTACTTGACTCCCTTCTTTTTGGCTAAGACCTTGTAGTGCTACAAAAGCTTCCCGCAATGCTCCTTCAATAATCCTAACAATTCTTGTTTCAATTTTTTTCATTTTTTCTCCTTTGTTTAATTTTTAAAAACCTAGATCTTCCACGTCCTTTAAAAGAGAAAGAGTCGGCAGTATTCTCTTATGTAAGATTTTCTGCCGACACTTTTAAGATTATACTGCTACCTACAGCAGTTTTGCGAGGAGTTGGGCTATCGCAGACCGCGCTAGCGCATCTCCCGTCATCTCCACACTTTCTCGCCATGGAAAAAAACGTACATCGCTAGTTTTCTTGAAGTCAAGCAGCTGCTTGACTTCCTTGAGTTTCCAAATGTCAAGTTTTTCTTCCTCTAACCAATTAAATGGAAGCTCCAGTCCATACGCATGCACGCCTTCCCCTGCTTTGACATCAGCAACAAAGAAAGCCCTGTTTGGATTTGTACAAACTCCCTTTAACTCTTTGGCGTTAACCGCATCAATTCCAGACTCTTCGGTGCTTTCGCGCGTCTGAGCCTCTTGGTGTGTCTCGCCACCCGGGTTAACAAAGCCACCCATCACACACCACACAGGTTCGTCACCCATATTGGCGCGGTTTTCTTTAATTAGTCCAATGAGAAGCTCTCCTTGTCCGTGGGGAGGAGAGAAAACGTATGGTATTGTAACAGCACCTCCGCCCCTAGATTCACGAAAAACCCAGGAATCGTAGCCTTCGGGACGCTTACCATATGTAAAAACACCAAATTTAGATGAGATTTCGATAATCCCGCCTAACCATTCCTTGCCATCAATAAGCACGTTCCAACCCCGTTTCCCTCCCTCAATTTTAACCATTGAGAATTTCATTCGTTCCTCCTTAAAGAACATTTTTGGGATAATTAATTTTATTCCAATTATATTAAAAGTATGACAAATTCGCGGAATTTGTCAATATGCATAGTGGGACCCCTCGGGTCCACCATAATCTTTTTTGAGGGTAAATAGGGTTATTTCTGGGCGAGAGTTAAAGCGAATTGGCAATTTTTTGGTTCCAATTCCTCTATTAACATACATATAAGCGCCCTTAATCTTAAATAATCCCCTTGCGTATTTGCCATGATATTTTGTAGGAATCCAAAAACAACGCAGTCCTGGAATTTTAACTTGTCCGCCATGAGTATGACCAACTAAAATCAAATCAGCATCCCCTGTTTTCAAATCATCTACTATCTCTGGACTGTGGGCTAATAATATTTTTATTGAAGAATTATTTACACCTTGCAATGCTTTTGGTAAATTGTGATGATTTGTGTGCGGGTCATTAACGCCGAGCAACCAAATATGCTCCCCCTCTCTTTCTAATTTTATATTCTCATTATCCAGAACCCTTATGCCTGCCCTTTTTAGAATATCCCTAAAAATGTCTGGTTCTATTTTCCTGTTTTTATATATATGATTACCCAATACGGCATAAACAGAACCAGGGTTTCTTCTTCCTAATTCTTTCCAAAAATCAATACAAGAAGCCACCCTTTTGTGTCGAGCTTCATTGATATCACCAGTTATAAAAAGAAAATCAGGTTTTTCCTGACTTATAATCTCTAAAACTTTTTTCTCTTTTTTCCCAAATTTTTTAGAATGCAAATCGCTAATTTGAATAATCTTTAGTCCCTCAAAATTCGTCGGTAATTTTTCTAAAGATATAATTTTAGATTCTAAGCAAATATCAAATGGTTCTTTAAAAAACGAATACGCAATGAGAATTATTAAAAGTAAAACTCCGATAATTTCTAAAAAAACCATAACTTCATTAATCACTATTTTCCAAAACGCCTTTTCCTCTGCGAATAATCGTCCAAAATATCATCCACATCCTTTTCTGTAATGCTGGGCCAATGTTTATCAATAAAACATAATTCAGCATAAGCAGATTGCCAAAGCAAAAAACCAGACAATCTCTTTTCTGAAGTACGAACAATTAAATCAGGGTCTGGCAAGCCAGGACTCCATAAATATTTATTAATTAAAGACTCTTTAATGGCAGATGCTTTTATCTTTTCTTTGATAATCCTTTTTATGGCTTGGATTATTTCTGAACGACCTCCGTAATTAAACGCCAAATTAATTATCCCCTTCTTATTGTTTTTGGTCTTCTCTTTGGCTTCTTGAATAATCTTTTTTATTTCTGCTGACAAACGCGGGTCATTAATCCGTCCAGAGATTAATAATTTTATTTCTCTTTTCATAAAATATTTTAAATCTTTACAGAAAATTTGCTTTATAAGTTTCATTAAATGATTTATTTCTCTCTGACTCCGCACCCAATTCTCCGTAGAAAAAATATAAAAACTTAAAACTTTAACACCTTTGTCAAAAGACCAATCTATAACTTTTTTTACTTTTTTATAGCCCATTAGATGTCCATAATTAGAAGGCAAATTGCGCTGACGAGCCCAACGGCGATTACCATCAACAATAAAACCTATGTGGTTAGGAATATTAACTAATTTTTCTTTTGAAGAGCTTCTTTCCTTTTTAGATGTTTTCATCTTTTTTTTATTAATAGTAATATTTGGCTCTTGATTGTAAAATGGTTGAACCGCCTTATACTTTTTTCTTTTAGAAATTTGCGGCCAAGATTTTTTAATCAAGTCGTTATTTGTTTTTCCTTTAGAAAAATTAACGCCTTTAACTGGTATAGACAAGACATAACCTAAAACATTTGCAACAGAAAGGGCAATTCTAATGCCCACAAAAGAACCTGGTCCATTAACAACTATAATGCCATGAATATCTTTTATTTTCTTTTTGCTCTGTTTCAGAGCTTTGTCTAAAATTATTAAGATATTCTCCCTGCTTTTATTTTTAACTGGCTCATCAAACCATTGAATATGACTTGGGTCTTTGAATAAAGCCAAAGATATTTTTTTTTCTTGGATACTGTTGATAAATAAGAACATTTCCATATTTTACCAAAAATACATCCTTTATGCCAGTCTTTATGCACAAAAAAATGTTTACAGATTCTTTATTTTATACTATAATAAATTCATATGAAAAAGGAACTTCAAATTGGACATTTTTGTTTTTCTAATCCCAGGGAATCTAATAACTATTCCCGTGTTTACTTAACTGAACCAAGTGAAAAATTTTTAGAAAAATTCGGTCGTTTGGTAATTTTAGCTAACATTAACTTTGCTCCCAAGGTTGCCCGCCAAACTTTTACTTGGGCTGAGGAATGGATAGAAAGACTAACTAATTTAGCTAAAAATAATTTTTATAGTACTAACCAATCTTCTGTCAAGCTAGAACAAAATTTAGAAAATTTATTACAGCAACTAAACATTTGGTTAGCTCAAGAAAAAGTATCGCAACCCAAAATTTTTGAGGAAGAATTAGAAAACTACGATATAACTATTGTCTTAATAAAAAACAAAGAAATTCAATTTAGTAAAATCGGCGAAATTAAGTCATATTTAATAGAAAACAATCGCTTGGAAGAATTAGGCGAAGAAAAAAAACAAAGCAAAATTACTAAATTTGCTGATATTGTTAGCGGGAATTTAGAAAAAAATAATATTTTATTCTTTGCTAACCAAAATTTATTTGATTATTTTTCCACAGAAAAAATAATCCAAACATTAAACAACACCCCCTTGAGGCAAATTAAATCTGAGTTCAAAAAACTCTTAAATGAAGACATTGATCGTCTGAATATCTTCGGATTAGCTATGGCATATCGTTCTGAACCAACTAAAATAACAACTCCAGCACCACCTACAACAATAAGAAAAAAAAATACACCTCCTAAAATGATAATTAAACAACCAACCAATCCCAAAACTACAATTACTTTGGCAAAAAAAACAAAATCACCGCGCAAAAATTGGATTACCAAAATTTCACTCATAGCCTTTGTTATTTGCGCCTTGGGGTTTGTGAGCAGTTTAGTTGTTTTGAGTCATAATCAAAAAATAACATTAGAGAAAAAACAATACGCTCAAATATTAACCGCAATAGAGAGCAAAAAGGAACAATTGGCCATAGCTATGCTTTCTTCTGCTTCTGAAGCGCCAAAAGAAGTTTATGAGACATTTGAAGAAATAGAATTAATTTTAAACAAATTACCACGCAAAACAAAAAAGCAAGAAGAAACCTTCCAATTTTTATATTCTGAATACATACAAAAACGTAATGAATTTTATAAAATTACGGACATCGCTGAACCGTTAGAACTAATTGACCTTTTTTTAATTGACGAGAATATCCAAACTAAAGGTTGCGCTAAAATTAATAATAATCTTTATGTTTTTAATCCCAAAAATAATTATATTTATGTGATTGATTTACAAGAGAAAAAAGCTAAAATCATTAATGAAACATCAGCCAATGTGGGCTATTTAGAAAAAATATATCAATGGGATAATGATAATCTTATTGGCTATGACAAAAATCAAAATCTAATCAACTTTAATGCTATTGATAATAAATTATCTCTCTTGGTTTTAGCCTCTGATTCCCAGACAGAAAAAATTGCCGATTTACAAATATACAACCATCGCCTCTATGTCTTAAAACCCTCTCTTAACCAAATCTATAAATACCAAAAAATAATGGATGGCTTTGGCAAAGAACAGACATGGATAAAAAACGAAAACGTTGATATTTCTGAAGGTCTTAGCTTAAGTATTGACGGTGCAATCTATGTTTTACAAAAAAATGGACAGATAATAAAATTATACGAAGGTCAAAAAACGAATTTTAATCTAAGTGAAATTAGACCAAAACTATCTTTAGGAAAAACTGGAAAAATTTTCACCAACGACGAATTAGATAATCTTTATATTATAGACAAAGGCACACAAAGAATAATTATTCTAAGCAAAACAGGAGAATTAATCCAACAGTTTATATCTGATAGCTTTACTGAACTTAAGGATTTTGCTGTTAGCGACGAAGAAGATAAAATCTGGATTTTAAATGGATCTAAAATCTTTGAGATAGAAATATAAAACATAATAAAATCCAATGCCTTTAGTTAGCATTGGATTTTATTTTTGATAATATACTTTTAGAAAATTCTATTTCAAGGTAACTTTAGCTCCTGCTTCTTCTAAATCTTTTTTCATCTTCTCTGCTTCTTCCTTAGCTACACCCTCTTTTAATATCTTGGGAGCTGCATCAACTAAATCCTTAGCTTCCTTTAATCCAATTTGGACAAATGTTCTAATAGCTTTAATAACGCTAATTTTGTTACTACCTGCCTCTGTGATTTCAACATCAAAACTGCTTTTCTCTTCTTTGTCCGTACTATCTGCTCCGCTTGCTACAGGTGTAGCTACGGCTACCGGAGCTTGGCTAGAAACGCCAAATTTATCTTCCAAAATTTTTACCAATTCTGCTAAATCAATTACGCTCATTTTTTCAATAGTGCCTACCAAATCCTTAAACTTAGCTGGCACTTTAATGTTTTTCTTTTCTTCTTTCTTGGGCTCTTCTTTCTTGGGCTCTTTTTTCTTTTCCTCAACCTTTTCTTCTTTGGCCTCTTCTTTAGGCACTTCTTGTTTCTCCTCCTCAACCTTTTCTTCTTTGGCCTCTTCTTTAGGCACTTCTTGTTTTTCCTCCTCAACCTTTTCTTCTTTTTTTTCTTCAGTCATAAATTTAAAATTTAATAATTTAATGATTAATATTTGATAAAATATATACTAAACCTTTCAAATTACCCCTAAGAACATAAGCAAAGTTGCTAATTGGTGCTTTAATGGTTCCTAATAATTTAGCTATTAGCTCTTGCCTAGTTGGTAATTCAGATAAAATTTTTGCGTCTTCAGCTCCCAAAAAATCATCGTTTAAAACTCCGCCCCTAATATTCAAGGATTTATGCTCTTTGGCAAAAGCAAAGGCCACCTTAATCGGCATAATTTCATCCTCTAAAGAATAAGCTAAACCCAAACCACCTTCCATTTTAGTTAAATCAATATGACTCAATCCTATTTTTTCTAAAACAATATTAAGTAAACTCTTTTTGGCCACAATGTACTTGCAAAATTTTTCTTTTAATTTCTTTTTTAATCCTTCAACCTCTCTGACCTTTAGACCATAATAGTCAACAAAGACTAAACTCTTAACACCCCTTAATTCTTCTTCTAATTTATTGATAATTTTTTCTTTTTGTTCACGTGTTTTAGCCATAAATTTATATTTATGTATTAAAAAAGCCTGCGAACGCAGACCTAAGATAAAACAATATTTGTTTTGTCTGGGCAGGTATCTCATTAAAATGAAATTTTAAGCTCTTTTGCGCCTACTGTCTACGACAATAATATTATATCTCATTGCTTGTTTTATGTAAAGACATTTATCCACAGAATTCTCCAATGTAAAAAGTTTGGTGGCTAAGCCACCAAACTTTTCTATTTTATAATTGTGCCTTTAAACTTTTTGTTATTCAAACAATTTTCTAAATTTTTAATATTTTTACCATTAAGAATAACAACTTTTAATCCTAATTTTTGGGCCAACAGACTGGCCGGTGGACCAAAAGGAGCTGATTTGCGGGGAGACCATTTCCTACCGACAATTTTGATAAAATCAGTCCAACTAACTTTTTTCAAAGGTTTAGCTTGGGAAAATTTATCAGGGTCTTTGTCATAAACAAAATCAATATCGCTTAAATTAAAAACAGCTTCAGCTTTTAAATTTTGGGCCCATAAAACAGCATCCTTGTCGCTGGAACATCCCGGCTTCCAACCCGAAGCTACAATCAATTTATATTTTGAACTCATTTTAGTATGAGGGTCGTCCACTACTTGAGGATAAGCATAATCTCCAAAAATACATCTAATAAACTCGGCATTTAATTTAGTGGCGGCAATTCCCAGCCAATCTAAATCCAAGTTTTTTATCTTGCTAATTTTCTGAGCAGCCGCATCATATTTACGACTAGTTCCTCCTCCGCCAGTTATCAAAACTATACGCTGATCTTTGCGTAAAAGCTTTAAAATTAGTCCTCTAAATTTTCTTAAAAAATTGACACTAATAACATCATTAGGAACAATCAAAGAACCGCCCAAAGAAAAAATTAAAGTTTTTTTAATATCCTTTTTCATGACACAAAAATTACATTTCTTCTAAAACATCAATACTTAATAAATTTAATCCTGTTTTCAAGACCTGAGCCACGGACCTCAATAAAGCCAAACGAGCTTCTCTCAATTTAACTTTTGATTTTAGAACATGAGATTGATGATAAAATTCATTAAATTGATGCCCTAATTTTAATAAATAATGAGATAAAATTGATGGATTATATTCTACAAAGGACTGCTGAATAGTATCTGGAAAAATAGATAAAAGCTTAATAAGGTCCACCTCTCCAGAATTTCCTAAAAGAGAATAATCTATTTCTGAATTATCTACCTTTTCTTCTTTTAAATCCCTTCGGAGAATACTCTGAATGCGAGCATAAGTATATTGCAGATAAGGGCCAGTATCTCCTTCAAAAGAAATTGAAGCTAATGGGTCAAAATTAACAGTTTGATTAGGTTTAAATTTAAGAAAAAAGAATTTCAAAGCGGCCTGAGCAATAATTTGAGCGCGTTCCGAAACCTTTATAGGGCTCAGATGAGCATTACGTTTTAAAACTTCTGATTTAGCCAATTGTTCCATCTGTTTAATAATATCGTCAACATCAACAACTTCTCCTTGTCTAGACTTCATCTTGCCCTCTGGTAAAAAAACTAAACCATAAGAAAAGTGATAATATTTATCTGCATTATTAAAACCAAAAAGATCCAACACCTTAAACAAAACATTGAAATAATGATTTTGCTCAGAGCCCACGACATAAATAAATTTATCTGTTTTGAATGTGCTATAAAGTTTAGCTAAACCAATATCTTGAGTGATATAGACGCTAGTTCCGTCAGGCCTTAATAAAACTTTCTTCCCTAAATTATATTTTTCTAAATCAATTTCTACGGCCCCATCTTCTCGTTTATAACACAATCCCTTCTTTAGTGCTTTCAGAATGATGTCTTTTCCTGAATTGTAAATATCACTTTCAAAATTTAATTCATCAAATTTGATTCCTATCTTTTGATATGTTTCTTGTAAACCATCTATTGCCCATTTGTTCATCTTTTGCCAAAGAGCTAAAACTTCTGAATCTCCCGCTTCCCATTTATTTAGCATCTCTTGCGCTTCTTCTAAAAGACGGGGGTTAGCTTTCTCTTTTTTCGCGAAAAGAACATAATAATCCCCTACAAAATGGTCTCCTTTAATTTTTTCTGAATCTGGAGTTCGTTCTTCTCCCCACTTAGAATAAGCTAGCATTGATTTACAGATATGAATACCCCTATCGTTAATCAAATTAAAGGTTTTAACGTCAAAACCTCCCATTCTTAATAAATTGGCCAAAGAATTCCCCAAAAGATCATTTCTAAGATGACCTAGATGTTGAGGCTTATTGGTATTAGGCGCTGAATATTCAATACCAATCCTTTGACCTTCTCCTATAAAACTTTGCCCGAATTCGTTGCCTTCCTTTAATATCTCTTCACAAACTGTACTGAAAAGTATTTTTTTGTTTATAAAAAAATTAACATAGGGACCAATATTCTTGGTTTTTTCCAAAAGATCAGTTTTAATTTTTTTAAATTTAGTAACTATGCCCATAGCCACCTTTTCTGGAGATTTCTTAAAATATTGAGCCAAACTAAAACAAGAAAAGGTTAAATCTCCTCTTCCTGGCTGTAATGGCACTTCTAAATCAAAAATAAAATTTGGGGGCAAGTCGCCTGTTGCTTGACGCAAATAACCACTAATTTCTTGTTTTATTTCTCCAATCTTCACAAAAGGATTTTATTTTAATAATAATTCACCTATTCTCTGCCCAAATGCTTCTGCTACCATAGGACCATTAGCCGTTATAATACGACCATCTACTACTATCGGCTCATCAATATATTCAGCTTGGCCTTCCTCTAGTATTTGGATGGTTTCCTTGTCTTGGGGGCTAGACCAAACCGTAGCTTTTTTCTCTTTTAAAGCCCCTGCTTTAGCTAAAATAGCCGGAGCTAAACAAATGGCTCCTAAAACTTTATTTTTTTCAATTGCCTGACGCGCCAACTGATGCGCTGAATTATCTTCGATATACTCAGCTGCTCCGGGACCACCAATAAAAACAACAGCCCCAAATCGTTCTACTTCAATATCGGAAAAAGTCTTTTTTATATTTACCGATTGACCAAATTTGCCAATTGCTTCTCCAACTTTAGAGCTAATAGTTGTGGTTTTAATATTAACGTCCTCCAATGCCTTTTTAGTGGCTTGATATTCAAAATCTTGAAAGCCTTGAAAGGCAATCACTAAAACTGCTCTATAATTTAGATTTGATTCTAAAAACATATCTTGTTCCTCATTTTTTTTTTGAAAACTGCAAGCAGTTAAGAAAATTGGAAGCAAAATAAAAATTATTAATCCCCCTAACCACTTTTTATTCACCCCATTAGAAATTTTTGTTTTCATATGACCTTATAGATATTTAATTTATGCGAATATCAATAGCGAATTTCTAACGGGGTTCACGTTTTTATTTCATCTAAACGCAGTTCCACAAAACTATCTTTAATTTTAACTATAACTATTTTTTTTAAAATACGATAGCCAACAACTTTACCAAGTCCTTGTTTGGTTTTGACATTACTTCCCACTGGAGGCAATTCTTCCAATATCTTAGAATAAACATCCTCTTCAAATGATAAACAACATTTTAATCTTCCACAAATTCCAGAAAGTCGTTCGGGGCCTCGTTGAGAAAGGTTCTGATGAAACATCATATCAGTAGTAACGTGCCCTAATTTTTTTAAAAAACTCAGACAACATAATGGACGACCACAAGGACCAATATCTCCGGCTAAACCTGTTTCCTGTCGAGCGCCAACTTGATGCATTCTAATGGATTTATGAAATTTTTGAGCCAAGTCTTTTACTAAAAGCCGAAAATCAACTCTTCCAGGAGCCACAAAAGCGAAAATAATCCGTCCCCCATCAAAACTAAAAAGAGCATCAATAATTTTAATTTTGAGCCCTCTCTTTTTGGCCAAGTTCTCGCAAATTTTAATAGCCTTTTTTTTATCTTTATTTTTTTCTTCAAATCTCTTTAAATCGTCACTGTGAGCTTTTCTTAAAATAATAGTTTCCTCTGTTAATTCTGATTCTTCTCTTTCTGCTATTCTGGTTATCAAGCCCAAATCGCTTCCTGACTTGGTTTTAATAATAACTCTGTCTCCCGTTGAAAACATTTCTTTTTCTATCGGTCTTTTACCTCTCAAAGAACGAGCGCTATAGAGACCATCCCAAGAGACTAATTGTATAAAAGCTACAACACCCATGATTATTCAATTATTCTTAATCTAATATCACAAAGAAAATCTAACAAATCTTTTGATTTGAATATTCTCTCCCAATTTAGCAATCATGGCCTGAATTAAATCCCTGATTGTAATCTTGTCATCTTTCACAAAATCTTGTTCTAATAAACAAGAAGTGCTATAGAATTTTTCTAATTTATTTTCCGCAATTTTTTCTATTATTTCTTTAGGTTTCTTTTCGTTTTTCAATGTCTCTTTATAAATTTGTTTTTCTTTCTCTACTATTTCAGCGGGAACGTCTTCTCTTTCTTTCCATTGTGGATTAGCAGCTGCTATATGCAAAGCAATATCGTGGGCTAGTTTTTTAAATTCTTCATTGCGCGCCACAAAATCAGTTTCACAAACCAATTCTAATAAAACTCCTATCTTGTTGTTGCTGTGAATATAGGCCTCAACTACCCCCTCGTTAGTAGTCCGTGTTCCTTTGTTATTAGCAAATTTTTGACCCTTTTTTCTTAAAAATTCTATAGCTTTATCTAAATCATTATCGCTCTCTTTAAGAGCTTCTTGGCAATCTAAAACTCCTGCTCCTGTAATTTGACGTAATTGTTTTATTATTTCCGAATCCATAAATTTAAATTTTATTTTTTCACTTTTTTGTTATCTTTTTTTTCCTCCTTGACCTCATTTTTAACCTCATCTTTTTTTTCTTTTTGACCAACAATAACTGCTTCGGCTATTAATTTTGTAATGATTTCTATGCATTTTATTGCGTCATCATTAGCTGGAATTGGACAATCTACTAAACTCGGATTAGCGTTAGTGTCTACAATGGCTATAACGGGCACCTTACACTTTATGGCTTCTTGTAGAGCTGTTTTTTCATGCATAATGTCCACAATATAAATTATATCTGGTTTCTTTTTCAAACCACTAATGCCACCCACCATTGTTCTTAATTTATCTAGCTCTCTAGTCAAATCTAAGCGTTCTTTCTTAGTATATTTTTGCCACGCATCAGATTCTGATTCCTCTGACATTTTATTGAATTTATTAACTAATTTAAAAATTGTGGAAAAATTGGTTAAAGTTCCACCTAACCATCTTTGACTAATATATGGAACACCCGTCTTCTTAGCATATTTTTCAATAATGTCCTTAGCTATAGGTTTGGTGCCCAAAAAAAGAATATTAGCTCCAGCGCTTATTTGTTCTATAATAAAATCAACTGCTTCTTGCAATTTAACCACCGTTTGGTCTAAGTCAATAAAATGAATATTATTTCTTAAAGCGTAAATGAATGGCCTCATCTTAGGTAAACATTTATTCTTGAAATGACCTAATTGCGCGCCTGCTTCCGCCAATTCGTCCACAGAAGGCATTGAGAGAGATGTATGTTTTGTTTTGGATTTTGTAATCATAAATATCGAAACAATTAACTAACCTTTAGATTTATTAAACAAATTTATTATAACAAACAAACCCTAAAGAGCAACCCCTTAAATTAAATAAATAAAAAATGGTGCTTACCCAGCTTCCAAAGAGCGAACTCTTTGTCGGCTACAAGAACCGAAGTTCTAAAATAAGCACCGTGAAGTATCTTAGCACAACTATTTCTTTTAGCAACGCCTAATCTGTGGATAACTAAAATTGGTAAAATAAAGATTGACAAATTAGCTAAAATATGCCATAATATTAATATCTTTAAAAAAACAAACACAAGGGGGTGCTAAAATGAAAAAAGCACTTAAGATTGTAAGTTTGGTCATCATCGTGGCCATCGTCGTCTTTCTGGTTCTATCGTATGTTGGAACCAGAAAAAATCGGACTCAGGTAGCTATCCAGATAGATAGTTTGAGCAACCTAAAACAAAGGGTTGCGCAAAACGAATCAGCAATTCAGACTAATGCTAATCTGGTTGATGCTAACACTGAATTAGTTAGCAAAAACACTAACTTAATCGGTGCTAACGCGTTGGTCATTGAAAGTAATCTCGCAGTAATTGATGAAAATTCTAAAGAGATTAAAAGCAACCGCGTAGTAATTGATGAAAATTCTAACCAAATTTCTGAATTACAGAAGGCGCAGAAAGAACTTCGGGGCGTTGTAACAGCACATGGCTATAAGGTGAATCGTCTAGTATGGGAATTAATTTTCAAAATTGCATACGGAGACAGTCCAACAGCGCGCACCGCATGGAATCAATACTGCGGGTGTGCAAACAAATCTCTCTGGGAAGAAGCCATTGAGAAATTGAACTTAGTTCAAGTTCAAAAAATGTTGAGATTACAAAAAATTGAAGAAGAAATCTCAGAAACAGAAGACAGACTGAATCACGTGAAGCCGAGGTGCTTCACAAAGTAAAATTATACAAAAAGCCGAGATGGTATCATCTCGGCTTACTCTTTTTGTATAACATAAAAGTTTGGAAGCTCGGCTTCCAAACTTTTTTTATTTCTTATTTAAAATTCCTTGAGCTTGCTCGGAATTAAGAATCTCATCAATCTTGCCATCACCATTAATATCTATTTTATAAAAAACATCCCCAAGTGTAGCTTCTCCTGGCGCCTCTGACACTACTGATACACTTGCTCTCATGTTCACTATACGAGAAGTTGGATT
>Ga0307991_1001487_pt1 | contig 16318 bp, 13 predicted proteins | sample EllFjometagen131_FD_203146 | JGI IMG/M metagenome (GOLD analysis project Ga0307991, IMG submission 203146) | Marine microbial communities from Ellis Fjord, Antarctic Ocean - #131 | ecosystem: Environmental > Aquatic > Marine > Unclassified | place: Southern Ocean | collected 2014-10-08
AATCAATTCGGCTGTATCGATTTCGATCAGGGAAGGACCATGAAAAGAAAGAGAAGCGCTTAATGCATCCCGAAGGTCATTGCTTTTTGAAATTCGATGGAAAGGCATGCCATAGGCTGCCGCCAGGGACTCAAATTCCGGATTTTTCAGATCCACACCAATCCGGAGACCGGGATGACGTGCTTCCTCGCATAACCGTATCTCTCCAAATCCGTGATCGTTAAATACGATAATGGGGATATTCAGCTTTTCCTGACACGCCGTCCCGAGCTCCGCCATTGTGAATTGAAAGCCTCCATCGCCTGCCAGCACGCATACAGTCTGTTCCGGGTGAGCTAATTTAGCGCCGATTGCAAACGGTAGTGCCGTACCAAGTGTGCCGTATCCGCATGGGAATAAAAAACTTCGCGGCGTGTGCGACGGGAATTCACTGAAGGCTACGTAACCCGGCCTGGTGGAATCGGTAACGAGAATGGCGTCCTTTGGTAATGATTCCCGCATTTCTTTCAGGATGTTTAAAATATGGTTAAGATCCCTGTATTTAAATATATGTGGAAGTTCCCGGGAGGCTTTGTCTTTGATGTCACTCACCTTTTGATGGGCAAACTTCAGTCGATCCGATATAGCTGCTATGCGCTCTTTAAACAAAGCAGCGACAGTATCGGCATCCGCCATCAGGCAAATATCTCCTTTTATGTTTCTCTCAAAGACGGACGCATCCCGGTCGACCTGTATTACCAGCCCTTTGGTAGAAAAGGGGTTGCCGTACAAATCTTCCGACATTTCGGTTCCGAATGCCAGCACCGCATCCGCATTTTCTACGTAAGCACGGATGTCGGAAAAATGGTGACGTACACCCAAACAGAGAGGATGATCGTCATCAATGGTTCCCTTGGCGGCCGGGGTCAGCAATATGGGGGCAGCCAACATGTCGGCGAGCTGCGTCAGGTTATCTCCGGCCTGCCAGGCACCACCACCCACAATTATCAACGGATGCCGGGCAATTTTCAAAATTTCAGCAGCCTGTTCAACGCCCTGTGCAGCCTTGACGGGGTGCGACGGTTTCAGCATGGCCGTGATTTGACGCATGGCATCATTTTCAGGCACGGCGAGTTCAGTATCCAGCAGATCTAGGGGGATCTCGACATGCACCGGGCCGGGACGTCCCTCCAGCGCCAGATGGTGAGCTTCAATAAGATAGGGTACGATGGCTTCGGGATAAGGCACCCGCCGACTCTCCTTGGCCACGGACCTTACCATGGTATTGCTTTGGGAAAGCTCGTGAAGCATGCCGGTGCGGCCGCCCAGATAGCGTATCGGATTGTTGGTGGAAATAACCAGCATGGGGACAGCTTCGTGATAGGCTTCCCCCATTGGCGTGAGAATGTTAGTCAAACCGGGACCGGAAATCACCAGAGCAACTCCAACCCTGCCGGTTGTACGGGCATATCCATCGGCCATGAACCCTGCGCCCTGCTCATGCCGCACGCTAACATGATTAATCGAGCTGTCCGGAAGGGCGGAATAGACGGCAAGGTTATGAACACCCGGCATACCAAAAATGGTATCCACTTTTAGAAATTCAAGTGCTTGGATCACTGCCTGTCCACCGGTAATTTTTTTCATGATTTGCTCCGGGATAGATACTGGTTATGATTTTATAACCCCTGGTCAATGGCTCCGATCAAATCTCGGCAATTGATACAATATTTTGGTTCTAAATTAAACAGCAATACCGTAATGCGGTATAGCGTATATTTATATGGTATATAAAATCCTACAACAATTTGTCAAGCTATTTTTTCAACGAATTTCAGCTTAAGACATGAATATTGACAAAACAGTCAGTTTGATACAGACTGACCGCATGGCTGATAAAGAATATTTTACGATCAATTCCATCGTTAAGGCAATTCGACTTATTGAGGAGTTGGTTACGAAAAAGGAGTTCGATCTTATTGAACTGACGCGTCGTATGGAGTTTCCCAAACCGACCGTTCACCGAATGCTGCTGACCTTGAAATCACTTGGTTACGTAAAGCAAAATGAGATTAATAAGCAATATGGCGCCACCATCAAATTGTTTCAGCTCGGACACCGTGTTTTACTGAATAACGGTTTATTCACCACGGCACTACCCATCATCGAGGCGTTGTCCGAGGAAACCGGTGAGTCTGTATTCGTGCTCGTACGCGATAAACTCGATGTGATCGTAAGCGCCAAGGCAACCGGCGTTTATAGCCTTCGACAGGATGAACAAATCGGTTTTCGTTACAAATCATATAACAGTGCTAGCGGGCGGACCATCCTTGCCAACCTTTCACCGGCTGAACGTCGAAGATTGTTTCGGGGACATCGAATGAAGCCTGACACGCTGAATTCTCCTACCTGTTACCGCCAGTTGGAACCAAAGCTCGATAAAATCTTCCGAAAAGGATACGCTGTCGAGAACGAAGAATACGGTCTCGGCATCAGTTGCGTGGCTGCACCCATTTTCGATCACACGGGATGTGTGCCGGCGGCGGTGACCATAACCGGTCCGACCATACGCATTAAGCCGAATATTTTTGATTTTATTCCAAAGGTAAAAAAAGCAGGTAAAAAAATATCCGCTGGGTTGGGTTTTAAAAATGATGCTTAATCGATGTTGAAAAATGGAATCAGCTCCACAAATTCACCACCACCATCATTCAAATTTGCAACGGATCTAAAAAAACGCATGAAAACTCACGATTATCTCCAGATCCTCCAATTCAGCAATCAAGGTATCGTTGCCACCGATAAAAACGGCCTGATAACCTTTGTCAATAAAAGGGCCAAGGAAATCCTTCAATTTAGAAGAAAAAAGATTGTGGGAACGCCCATACAAAAGCATATGCCCAAAACAGGGAAACTGGTGGCCGACTGTCTGAAAACCGGAAAGCCACAATCCGGGAGTATAATATTTGGAAATCATGTCAATCTGGTTACCAATATCAATCCAATCAAAGAACGCCGAAAGGTCACAGGCGCAGTCTGTAATTTTTTAACAATGGAAGAATTTGAATTCACGGCCAAAAGCTTAAAATCATTTTCCTCATTGGATAGACAGTTTCAAACGGTGTTCGAATCTTCCTCAGATGGCATCTGGATTGTAGATCATGACGGCAGGGTCATCAGCATTAATAAGGCATCGGAAAATCTCGGCGGATTGAACCGTCATGAAATTGTTGGTGAAAAGGTATCCGATATCATCAAAAACGGATTGTACAGCAATTACGTAACCGACGAAGTGATCCGCACCAGACAGACCATCAGCCAGTTGCAGTATAACAAGAGCACGAACAAAACCGTATTGTGCACCGGCATACCGGTTTTAGATGATGCCGGGGCCCTTTCACTGGTGGTGATCAATGAAAGGGATATCACCCAGCTTGAAGCCATGCGGCTGCAGCTGGAGGAAACCCGCAAGGAAACAGAAAAATTTAAAGATGAGCTTGCCGAACTGAGCATGCAGGAATTGAAAGATCAAAAAGTCATTGCCGAAAGCGAGCAGATGCAGGAAATTTTGAAAACCGCTCTGAAGATCGCCCACATGGAAGTCACCGATATTTTGATCCTGGGTGAATCCGGTACCGGTAAAGGTCTTTTGGCTAAAGTTATCCACAACTGCGGGAAGCGGAAAAAAAAACCGTTCATCCAGATCAACTGCGCGGCGTTGCCGGAAAACCTGCTGGAGGCGGAACTGTTCGGGTATGAAAAAGGTGCTTTTTCCGGAGCCGGTAGCAAGGGTAAACCCGGCCTGATCGAACTGGCCGATACGGGTACACTCTTTCTGGACGAAATCGGAGATCTTCCGTTTCCGTTGCAGGCAAAGCTTTTAAAATATCTGGATGACCATGAAGTCATGCGGCTTGGGGGAACCAAATCCACTGTTATTGACTGCATCATCATTGCCGCAACGAATCGGGATCTTGGAAAACGGGCTCAACAGAATCAATTTCGTGAGGATCTGTTTTTCCGCCTGAATGTCATTACCATAAACATCCCTCCCTTAAGGAAACGCACCGATGATATATTCCAATTGGCGTACCATTTCCTGCAGGAATACAACAGGAAGTACAAACAGAAAAAAAAGATTTCCCCCCTGACGCTGTCTTTGATGCAGGCATACCCGTTTCACGGGAATGTGCGTGAGCTTAAAAATATCATTAAAAAAGCGGTCATCATGAGCGAAGAGGAGAGAATCGATACGTTCATATTGAGCAGCATCGGCAATGAAGTCCTGGAAGAGTGGAGCCAGACGACAAAGAAAGAAAAAGAAATCAACAACCTCGTAGATGTTCTTTCGACGCTGGAAAAAGAGATGCTCAAAACCGCGAAACGCCACTGCCGAACTACCAGAGACATGGCCGGGTTTCTCAACATCAGCCAGCCCAGCGTTATTCGAAAACTCAAAAAACATCATTTATCCCCAAATTTGATCAATAAACGAATCAAGCGATAAATTTCCTCCATTGCTCCGAATTTGGTCAAAATTAGCCCATACGATAACTGTTCGAACCAACAATCTCATTGCTGAAATCAGGCAGGTATGCAGGTTTGATTCATATTCGAATCAAACCTGCCCATTGCCGGGACTATACCTCTTTAAAGGCTGCCGGCATTTAAATTGTAATCACCTTAGAGCGTCTGCGATTAAGATAAACGGATAGATGAGTCTGGCTGATATGCAGTTTAAATTTAATGGGTTAGTGTAAAATTTCAATAATACGGCTGCCGATTGATAAACACCTGCACACCTCCCGGACAGGCTTAAATGGATTTTTCATGCGTATTGGCGTGGATTTTGCTTAATGTTAGGATAATTACAACAGGAACCATAAAAACAGTTTTGTTTTTCTGGAGGCATAAAATGATTTACAAAGCCAACAAGGGGCAAACCAGCTACGGGGAACCCATCGGCATCATCCTGATGGAAAGTTTTATGCCCTTCCCTCCGGGATGCCCGGGCAATGCGTCGACATTTTCGTTTCCGGTGCGGTATGAGATCGTACGGGGTGCGAATATGGAACGGCTGGTGTATCAGGGGGATCCTGATTTACTGCAGCCTTTTATTGAAGCCGGACAAAAACTCTTAAGGGAAGGGGTCAAGGCCATTACCGGCAACTGCGGGTTTATGGTACTGTACCACGATCTCATGGCAAAAGCCTTTCCCGTTCCGGTTTTTATGTCCAGCCTGCTCCAGTTACCGTTTATTCACCGCCTGCTGAGACCCGGGGAAAAAGTCGGGATTATCACGGCCAACGCTAAAACGCTCACCGGCAAGCATTTATCTGCCGCCACCGGAGGAATCGACATCCCGGTAGCCGTGGCCGGAATGGAAGATCAACCCCACTTTTACGATGCCATCCATGCGGAAAGGGGGTATCTGGATTTTGCGAAGGTCGAAAAGGAGGTTGTCAGTGTGACACGGCGTCTTGTGAAAGAAAATGACCATGTCAGGGCCATTTTATTTGAATGCACCGACCTGCCGCCCTATGCCGCTGCCGTTCAGGAAGCCGTCAATCTGCCGGTGTTCGACTTTTCGACGCTGGTCAATCATGTATTCTCGGCACTTGTCAGACGACGATTTGATGGAATTTATTGACGCTCTCGTAAAAAGTCCAAGTTAGCGCTACGATTCACTTCATGTCTGCGTTGCGCTGCATTTCGTAATCATTCAACGTACGCTAAGTACTCCTCATGATTACAAAATTTGCACGCCTTGAATTTTAACTTTTTACGAGACCGTCTAAATTTGACTTTTTACGAGACGTTTTAAGTTTTAGGATTTAAGTTTTAAGTCTCTGCTAAAACATATAGTATCATTAATTTAAAGCATAAAACGTAACACCTAAAACCTGATAAATTCGACTTTTTAAAAATTCATTATATTTAATGAACTACCCCGCAGCAAAGCTGCGAGGTATCAAAATGAATTTTTATCTTTTTAACCCCGACGCAAAGCATCGAGGAATTCTTTTGATTAAAAAATAAAAAATTATAGGAGGAACAATCATGGCTGAAGCGATCTTGAAAAAAAATGCGTTGATCAACGGGAAATGGGTTGAGTCAGAATCCGGGGAACGGTTCGAAGTGCATTATCCAGGTGATGGGCGGATCGTCGGTACGGTGCCTAGGTGCACCCGGAAAGATGTGCAGGCGGCGGTGGCAGCGGCCCGGGAAGGACAGCAGGCCCTGGCCAGGCTGTCTCTTTTAAAACGCATCGAAATGCTTCATAAGGCTGTGGACATTGCCGGTAAAAGCGATGCGGAAACATCGCGCATCCTCTGTATGGAATCGGGCAAGCCCATGCAGCAGGCGATGAGCGAGGCCAGCCCCATCAACGGTTACTCCTGGAGTAATTTTCACGTGGCCATGGCCAATGTAAAATCCCATCGCGGCCAGACGCTTCCCAATGTGACGGAAGACTCCAACAACAAGCGCATTATGCAGATTTTCGAACCGGTGGGCGTTGTGGCGAATATTTCAACCTTCAGCTACCCTTCCGAGATGCCCAACTGCACCATACCCTATGCACTGGCCCTTGGAAACAGTGTGATCGTGAAGCCTTCCAGCGGTTCTCCTTTCAGTGCGATCCTTATCGCGGAGGCCCTGCATGAAGCAGGGTTTCCCCCCGGCAGCATCAATGTGCTGACCGGGCCCGGATCAGAGGTGGGGGATGAACTGGCATCAAACCCGGGTGTCGATGCCGTCAATTTTTTCGGTCAGGAAAAGACCGGTGAAGCCATTGCCGGAAAAGCGGCCCTCAAAAAGCTGCTGCTGGCCATCGTGTCCAGCAATGCGCTGGTGGTAATGGACGACGCCAATATCGAAGAGGCTGTAAATGCCGCCATTGGCGGATGCTACGGCCATAACGGGCAGTCTCCCATTTCCACCCGACGGATACTGGTCCATAAGGAGGTGCACAGACAATTCGTCGATCTGTTTGCCGAAAAAACAAAAGGACTGGTCTTTGGAGACCCCCTTGACGTGAAAACCGATGTGGGACCGGTCAACAATCAGACGGTTCTTGAAACCACCATGGCCCTGATTGAAGATGCCCGCCGGAAAGGGGGTAAATTCTTGACTGGTGGGAACAACACCAAAGGACTCTACATCGAACCCACGGTGATCGACAACGCGACGAAAGAGATGGCGATTGCACAGGAGGTCACGATGGGGCCGGTTACCGCCGTCATGACCTTCGAAAACATTGACGAGGCGGTAGAGATGGCCAATTCAACCCGCTTCGGGTTTCAATTCGGGGCATTCACCAGCGGCCTGGCCAACGCCTATTACCTGGCGGAAAATATTAAGGCCGGAAGCATCTATATCAATGAGGCGACGAGCTGCTGGGATGAGATGGCGCCCTTTGGCGGGGTGAAGCGAACCGGTGTCGGCCGGATGCTATCGGACTGGATATTCAACGAGCTCAGTGAGATCAAAATGATCATGTTTGATCTGAGCAAGGTGAAAAAATAACTAAGCAGACGACTCTGCAGCAGGCCAACGCCGATACAAGGGAAACTGAAAGTAAAAATTTTATTATTTCACTTTTTGAAAGTCAGAGGGAAAAATGGGTTATATGCGAGGAGGAAAGTTGCTCCGGATTGATCTCAGTTCGGGTGCTATTGAGAAAACACCTACTTCCGATTATCAGGATCTGTGGCTCGGCGGCCGGGGGTTGAATGCCCGCATACTGTATGAGGAGCTCAAAGCGGGAACCGACCCGCTGGCTCCCGAGAATGTATTGATGTTCAGCATCGGGCCATTTACGGGCACCCTGGTTCCGGGTTCCGGCCGTGTCGAGGTCGCCGCCAAGTCACCCGCTAGCGGAACACAAGGGATGTCCAACATGGGGGGATATTGGGCGCCGGAATTCAAATATGCCGGTTATGACAGCCTCATTATCAAGGGCAAGGCCCCCAAACCGGTCTATCTCTCCATCTACAATGATCGCGTTGAAATCAGGGATGCCAGCCACCTTTGGGGACTGGACACCTGGCAGACACAGGATGCCATTCGAAAAGAGCTGGGATCCCAGGAAACCTCGGTGCTGTGTATCGGGCCGGCAGGAGAAAATCAGGTCGTCTACGCTTCGATCCAGACGGCGGTCGGCAATGCTGCAGGGCGCACCGGTATGGGCACCGTGATGGGATCGAAAAACCTCAAGGCCGTTGCCGTACGAGGGACCAAGGGCGTCGCTATTGCCGATCCGGATCGTTTTCTCGCGCTTTGCCTGGAGGCGCTGGAAGCACAAAAACCCTTGTTGGACATGGCCCGGACCACGGATTTGGGCGATAACGATCCACCGTCCTGGGCCAGCGTTCTGGGAAATTATGAGGCGACGGAATGGATCAAACAAAAGGAGTTCAAAGGCGGCCACAAGCCTTTCTGGGAAGCACATAAGAACCGGCAGGGAGAAGGGCGTACCGGCTGTTTCAACTGCCAGGTGCGTTGTATGGATTATTATAACCTTGAGGGTTACGGACCGCTGGTAGCCAGCTGTACGGTCTATGGTGCCCCGACCTGGTTGGTAAAAAATAATGATATGAAAACCTGGTACGCGTTCGTGTCCAGGTGCCAGCGCAATGGCATCGACGCGCAATCGGTATCGAGAATGATCGCCTGGGCAATGGAACTTTACGAGCAGGGGCTGATTACCAAGTCCGATACCGATGGTCTCGATCTGACGTGGGGCAATGGCGATGCAACGATCCAGTTGCTGGACAAGATTACAAAAAGGGAAGGCTTTGGTGATGCTCTGGCCAGCCATGTTGCTGAAGCTGGCAAAAAGATAGGTAAAACCGTCGACGAACCATTGAACCTCAAAGGCGTTCCTTTGGGCGTTACCAATGTGATGAATTTTCGGGCCCGCACCATCGGAGCACTGATCAATCCAAGGGGGACCGATGAATACCGGGGACGCATGGGGACCTTTGACAATCTGGGAAGCGGTTCGGGGGCCGGGCATATGACCGGAATGGCCAGTCCGGACAGCTGGGAAGCCAAAACAGCCCAGGACATTACCGACAAAGCCATGGCCGCCAAAGAAAAAGCCGGGGGCGACCCCATCATCGGGCAGACCGATTGTGAGTCCCGGGGCGAACTGGCGGCCCTGGGGCAGAAACTGATTACGGTGAGCGATTCACTGGGGCAGTGTAAATGGAACACCATCTTTTTAAACCTCGGGATCAGTATTGAATTCCAGGCCCAGGCCCTATCTGCCGGCAGCGGCAGCCAGACGGATATTGAAGATCTGATGGAAGCGGCGGCGCGCATCAGCGCCCAGGAGAGAGCCTTTGCCGCCCGGGAAGGCTTTACCCGGGAACAGGACACCCTTCCCAAGAAACTGATCAATCGGCAAATGCCCGGCACCTGGCCTGATGACAAAGTGACCACCGAAGATCTGGAAAAAATGAAAGACGACTACTATCGGGCCATGGAATGGGACGTGCAGACGGGGCTTCCCGCGATCGATACGTTGCAGTCACTGAAACTTGATGACGTGGCTTCCGATCTTCAGAAATTGGGAATTGTGAACCATAATGGCCAACCCCGGGGGGAGTAAAATGGGTAATGTAATTCTTATCGATACGGAAAAATGCAGCGGTTGCAGACTGTGTGAGGTCGCCTGCTCTCTAAAAAATATGAAAGAGTGCAATCCCGAACGCTCGAGAATTCGTGTGATCCGAACCCAGAACAATGGACAGCTTGAGTTTGTGCCGTCCACGTGTATGCAATGTGAAACGGCCATGTGCGAGCTGGTTTGCCCGACAGAAGCCATCAGCCGGGACCCTGAAACCGGTGCCCGAATCATCAGCGCGAGTAAATGCATCGGCTGCAGTGCATGCAGCTACGCCTGCCCTTTCGGGGCCATCTATGTGGATCGCAAATTGGGCCGGGCGAACGTCTGCAATCAATGTGAGGGCGATCCGCTCTGCGTCAAGGTGTGTCCTTCTGGGGCACTCCAATATGTTCCCCACGATCAGGTCAACATCACCCTGAGACGAAACGGAGCGCAACGCATCGTTGCTGCTCATGAAGTTACCATCGGGGTCCCGCCTGAATCCAACCATTGGGAACCCAATCCGGAACCGTGCTAAGGCGAAGGCGAATGGCTTTTAGCCTGCAGGCCGACACCGCGCTTTTTTACCAAGTAATGGGTACCCTGAAATAAGGCTTTTTCAAGGCTGTCGAAGATACGGGGAAGATGCCGTTTCGCATTGGCATTCAATGCAAAACGGCATCTTTGTCGATTCTTGATGAGAGAAGCTGTTACCTGTTGACTGTGACAGAAGCAAAAATCATCCGGGCCGGCAACATTGGCTGGCACAGTGCAGGTGTTGATTATGACACGTTCTCTAATAAGAGCAGCTATTCAAGGGGCGCAAAGAAAGCTGATGCTCATCTTTTAGATAAAAATCACTACTGCTTGTGCTGGCGGTCATTTGCCTCCGCTGAATTTTATCCGGGCTGGCTTGCCATAACAGGCGGATTGGGAGCTATGGTTTGATTAATACGTTTCTTTATTGGACGGAAGAAGCTGGTTTAAAGATTGTATTGTATGCCCTGGTGATCGGGCTGGCGCTACGGGTACTTTTCTTCATTGGCCGGCTCGTTTATGCGGGTTGGTCCTCACGCCACCGCAACGGGCTGATATTGACCGCCCTTAATTTCCTGCGCGCCCTGTTGCCCTATCATGCACATGCTTTGAAAGCACCCTTTTATACCGGGTTGCGCTACGTCTTTCACGCATGTCTTTTCATTGTACCGATATGGTATTCCGGTCATATTGCCATGTGGGAAGAATCGTCTCTGGAATGGTACTGGACGCCCATATCCGACGAAGCAACGGATTTTATGACGCTGGCCGTCATCGGCATCGGAGCCTATTTCCTGTTGAGACGGCTGATTGTGCCGGAAACGCGCCGCCGTTCCTCCGCCACCGATTTTTTTATCATTGGAATTACAATCCTGCCGTTTCTGACCGGTTATCTCTACACCCACGGCACACTTGACCACATCGAGTTTTTCTCTTCCTACCTGTGGTATTTTCACGTGATCAGCGGCGAAGCAATGCTGGTGATGATGATTGTCCTTTATTGCGTCACGCGAATGAATGAAGCCAGGTGTGTCGGATGTGCGGCCTGTGAAATAAATTGCCCCACCGGTACGTTGGAGTCGCTCACCCGAACCCATTCCGGGGAAAGAACCTTTTTATATTCACATTATCAGTGCATTTGTTGTGCATCCTGCGTTGATGCCTGTCCGGAAGGCGCCGTTGAGTTGAGGCACAAACTGGCGATTGGGTATTTTTTCAACCTTTTTACCAAACGGGTCATTCGAACCGTCCCTTTGGCCCGTTGTGAGAAATGCGGGGCGTATTATGCACCCGTTCCCCAGATTGCCAGCCTGACCGAAAAAATCGTACAGGGCGGAGCCGACCCCCAAAGGCTCAGGCTTTGTCAGCGATGCAAAAAAATCGCATCGGCCCGACGGGTTATTCATCCGGTACCGGCCCTCGGCAGGGCGATGGAAAAAGCTGCGGGCCCGTCAGAAACAGAAAGAACCAGCTGCACCAGTATCAATGTCATACTCAATGGCCGGGCGGCCACCCATAAAAACGAGGAGCAAAAAGCTTAATACTGGTCACCCGGACCGTTGCAGATCCCAAACAGGCAGCCGACTGAAAGGACACCCCGATGGCAGCGCTGACGACATTTTATGAACAAGAAAAGCAGCGGTTTATTGATCAATGCCGGACATGCAGCTTATGCGCAGAAAAATACCCAATTCTTTCCAAAACCGAACTTAAGGACATCAGTCCAAAAGAAATTCAAAGAGCGGTGGAAACATATCTGGCCGAAGGTTGCGAAAGTGATATTGTTCGCACGCGTGTTTTTTCCTGTATGGAATGCTTCGGCTGCAATGTCTATTATTAACCCGAAAAAATTCTCAACGCTCTTGATATCCTCGAGAAAATTAATCCTGAAATCGCTTTTATCCCCGGCCTGGACCATTGCTGCGGGGATTGCCATATCTGGTATGGCAATCCCGATCAAGCCGATACAATGGCCGACAAACTCCTGGAAAAAATTGCGGGATTCAATCCGGAAATACTCATTTTGTGGTGCCCCACTTGCCAGTGCCGTTTAGAAAAGACCTTTGCGCCGACAAGGCACTATTCTTTCGAGATCTTGTCTTTGCCCCAATTTTTAAGCCGGAATCTGGATAAGCTGTCCTTTACTGCAACTAACAATCTTCATGTTATGGTGAAATTGAAAACGGATTGCCGCTCAAGGTGGTTATCGTTCTCACCAGCATGCCGGTAGCCTTCAGTGCCCTAATTCCACCATCAATCTATAACCTTGATTTGGATCTGGCCAATGCATGCTGGTTTTTTACTACGGCCTGTCTGATATGGGTGCTACCGATACTGCTATTTGTGATTAAATTTATTTCCGCATAGACGCCTATGAAGTGGCGAGGAGGCTGTAATGAAAATAAAAAAAATGGTAAAGGGTCGGCAGTGACATCTAACTCATAAACAGGATGCTGTTTTCGCCGAACGTTTCAGGATAGGGGCCTCCCGACTGAAAATGTAGAAAAAACGGTACGATTTTATTTTGATTCTAAAATGGATCAAAATAAAATCCCTGAAATCGAGTTGCTGGCTAAATGGTTGATTTTGCTTTATCCCCACATGAATATCATTTTGTAAAGGCCATTCGCTTTGATTCGAAACAGTATCAAAAAGAAAAACATACGTAAAGATATCGTAATCCAAATCATTTCGCTTGTTCTGGAATGGCTGGAAGGGCGATCATGCAACTGATTCATATTATGTGTGTCATTACAGCTATTTATCATCACCGATGTCCCGATAGGCGGCAGTCATGGCACATCGTTAACCCTGCCGGAACATAAATATTTATTGATTATGTGTCGATTTGCTGTGATTGGCCTTTCTTTTGCAGAAATAAATTAAGATTAAATCCTATGTGCATATCGATGAGATTGGGCTAAAAGACCATTTCTGGACGGACACTACTTAACATCAATGAATAAAACAGTAAGGAGGTAAAATGGCACAAGAGAAACTGGATCCGGAACTCGCACGGCGTATCAAGCTTGTCGAGAACCTGTCTGAGTCGACTGCCGGATTATCCGGCAAGCATGAAAAGCATAATGTGCTCGATTAAAACATCGCCGTAAGTTGCCTGATCAGGGGCAGCGAATATGAAGCGGAAATAACGATTCACGGGTACTATTTATTAATGGAATGAAAGATAGCGGAATGTATTCTGCTGGGAGAGGATTATGAGCAAATATTACATTGATATCCATCCGGAAAAGTGCACGGCCTGCAGGATCTGCGAACTGGCGTGCTCGCTGCATCACCATGGCGAGATCAATCCTGCCAAATCGCGAATCAAAGTCAATATTTTTCATGAAGATTTCTTTTTTTATCCAAATGTCTGCAGCCAGTGCGAAGATGCCTGGTGTGTGAATATCTGTCCGAATGCGGCGCTTTCAAAAGATCGGATCACAGGGGTCGTCAGCGTCGATGAGGCGCGATGTGTCGGCTGCCGGATGTGTATCCAGGCCTGTCCCTTTGGCGCCATGGGGTTTGACAGCGAGAAAGGGATCTCGGAAAATTGTGATCTGTGCGGCGGTGACCCCGAGTGCGTCAAAAGCTGTTTTTACGGGGCGCTGGAGTTCAAACGGCTCGAAACGGCCGTAGCTGACCGAGGTCGGAATTTTGCACAAAAGCTAAAATTACCCCATGTTGAGGAGGCAACCCATGAAGCATAAATGGTACGGATATACAGGACGGCATATACGCATTGATCTGACAAATAAAAAGATCGATATTGAAGAGAATAATCCGGAAATAATGACATCCTATGTGGGGGCCCGGGGCATCGGCATCAAGTATCTTTCTGATGAAATGGACCCGCAGGCCGACGCCCTCAGTGAAGAGAACAAATTTATTTTTGCAACGGGACCGCTGACCGGGTTTCCCCCGGCAGGCAACCGGTGCTATGTGGTGACCAAATCGCCGCTGACCGGTGGTATCGCCAATTCCAGTGTGGGCGGCTATTTTGGTGTCGAACTGAAGCTGGCTGGCTACGATTTTATCATCATCGAAGGCAAATCCGAAAAACCGGTCTATATCTGGATCGACAATGAGCATGTGGAGATCCGGAACGCAGAGCACCTGTGGGGCAAGGGTACGGAGGAAACCGAAAAGATGGTGCTGGCCGAGACTGATTCCTATGCACACGTGGCTGAAATCGGGCCGGCCGGTGAAAACATGGCCCGGGTGGCCAATGTGATCACCGGCGGGGTAACGGCGGCCCGTGCCGCGGGCCGGGGAGGCCATGGTGCCGTGCTGGGATCAAAGCTTGTAAAAGCGGTTGCCGTCAGAGGTACCCGGGGTATTCAGGTGTCCGACCCCAAGGCTTTTAAGTCCAGTTACTGGAAATTTATGGATTACTGGAAAAATCCCACCCCTACCTGCGTCAAGGGATTAAGTGATCACGGCACCATCTCGGTGGTTGCCTGGGCCAATGATTTGGGTATTTTGCCCACCCGCAATTTTCAAACCGGTGTTAATGAAAACGCCTCTAAGATCAGCGGTGAACTGTTTGAGCAGAAATATTCGATCAAAAAAGGCGCTCAGCCCGGCAAGGCCTGTTTTGCCTGCCCTGCCGCATGCTCACGCATGGGTCGTGTGGACGATCCCGGCTTTGAAGGCGCCAGTGAGGGCCCCGAATATGAATCGGTGGCATCCATGGGATCGGTAACCGGTATGGACAACCTGGCCCTGGTGATGAAAGCGATCCGCATGTGCAACGATATCGGTGTGGATACGATTTCCACGGGTGTTACATTCGGCTGTGCCATGGAACTTTTTGAAAAGGGGTATCTGCCTGAAAAAGACGCAGGATACGATCTGAAATTCGGCAACGGTGAGGCAATGCTGGATCTGATTCCCAAAATCGGCCGCCGGGAAGACTTCGGCCGGCTGCTTGGAGAAGGCTCTTATCGTCTGGCCGAGCACTATGGTCACCCGGAGCTTTCCATGACCGTCAAAAAGCAGGAGTTTCCAAATTACGATCCCCGCGGCGTAAAGGGCCAGGCCCTGGCCTACGCGACCAACAACCGGGGGGCGGATCACTGCCGGGCAGAAGTCAATTGCTCGGAAATGTTCGAATGTACCATGCTGGGCTACTGGTCCCCGGAAAAGGATGTCGATCCGCTGGCAATAGAAGGCAAGGCCGCCATGACAAAACACTATCAGGACTATGCGGCCTGGGCGTTTGATTCTGTCGGCATGTGCTATTTTCTCCTAATGGAAGCACTGGAGCAGGACCTGGCGGATTACCTTGAAAGCGTTACCGGGTTGGATTTCGGCGGGCTTGACGGGCTGATGAAAGCCGGCGAGCGGATATTTACCCTGGACCGGCTGTTCAACCTCAAAGCAGGCCTCACGGGCAAGGATGATACCCTGCCGGACCGGTTTCTCAAGGAACCGATGCCCGAAGGCCCGATAAAAGGCCAGGTGGTGGAGCTCGATATCATGCTGCCTGAATATTATAAGCTGCGGAGCTGGGACGAGCAAGGTGTTCCCGGATCCGATAAGCTTCAGGAACTGGGCCTGGAAACTTAGGGTGCCTGGGCCGCCCGCTGGCTGGCTCACGGCTGCCCTCCGGATGGATCATGCCGGAGTTAGCACGCGCTGCAAAAAACAAGCAGCGAAAATAGCCTGCTGGTTTTTTGCGGCGCTGTGGTTTCCGGATGGCAGCCAAAAAGGATTGAGAAAAGGTTGAGGTTTTTCTATGAGCACCTTTAGACATGTAATTATCGGAAACAGCGCTGCCGGCCTCAATGCGGCCAGAACGATTCGGGAGATCGACCAAACATCTAAGATCGTTATGCTTACGGCAGAAGATTGCCCGGCCTATTCACCGGTGGTACTGCCCTACCTGGTATCCGGAAAAATTCGGGAGCCACAGATGTATATCACCGACCGGGCGTTTTATGACCGGCACCAGATCGATCTGAGACTGGGCACAACGGCAGAAGGGATCGATACGGGCCAGCAGCAGGTGAACCTCCAGGATGGAACCCGTCTGGCCTATGACAGGTTGCTGATTGCCACGGGGGCATCAGCCCGGAAGCCGGCAATGGATACCGAAACGGTTAAGAAAAAAATTTTTTCGTTGCGGTCCATGGCCGATGCACGGGCGATTGTTAAAGCATCGGAGGGCGCCGCCAAGGTGCT
>Ga0307991_1001488_pt1 | contig 16313 bp, 16 predicted proteins | sample EllFjometagen131_FD_203146 | JGI IMG/M metagenome (GOLD analysis project Ga0307991, IMG submission 203146) | Marine microbial communities from Ellis Fjord, Antarctic Ocean - #131 | ecosystem: Environmental > Aquatic > Marine > Unclassified | place: Southern Ocean | collected 2014-10-08
CTTCCTGCACGAATAAAACGAGCCTTCCATCCTCTTTCCTTTAAAATTTCTGCAAAATAAATACCAATGCTTAAAGCAGTGCCTCCGGCACCAGCCTGATAAGAAAAGCCATTTTGAACGATACCTGCTTCTTCACAAAACTGAGCAGTCATTTCTGCAATTAACAGACGATCAGGGCTTTTTGTAATTTGAGTCGTTCCGGAAATTATTTGTTCAGGATCGCCAACTTTACCAACTAAAACAGTATAATCGACATGATTACCATGAATCTGGAAAGGGTAACAAGGAAAAGGAACTAAATTATCAGTTACTACGATCACTTTATCGGCATATTGAGAATCACCTAAAGCAAAGCCCAGTAAACCACAGGCGGCAGGACCGTCCACTCCATTTGCATTTCCAAAAGCATCAGCCGAAGGCGCAGCAATAACTGCAATATCAATTTGAACTTCCCCATCCTGAATGGACTGATAACGACCACCATGCGAACGAAGAATACCCACTCCGGCCATTTTGCCATCGGAGCAAAACTGACCCAAAGCACCATTCATACTTCCTTCGATATGATGGATAGTTCCATCTTCCAAATAAGGAATCAAATGTGTATGACAAGGAAAAGACGCCGAAGGGAACCAGCGCAATCCTTTTATTCCCAATTCATGAGCAATATCAAAAATCTGATTTGCGATTAAATCGCCATTGCGGAAATGATGATGTGTAGAAATAGTCATTCCATCTTTTAAGCCTGCTTTTATTAAAGCTTCTTTTAGATTTGGAAGCAGTTTATTTCCATCGGCAGGATAATCGGCACACGAAGGAATGCGTGGCGCATGCTTTCTGCCTGTAGGACGATATTTTCCAACTCCCTGAAAGGCAATATGTTTTTCGCCATTAATGATTTCAGGAACTATTCTTCCAAGCGCGTTTTTTACTAGTTTATCGTATTTTGTCATTGTGAAAAATGCTTTTCAAAATAAATATTTTTATAAACGAAATTTAATTATCGATATTCCCTTGCCAATCTTTTGGGAGTTTCCCCATATCCACAGCCAATTGAATTACTTTTTCTGCTCGTTTAACCACAGGAGCATCAATCATTTTTGTTCCAAGCGAAACGACTCCCAAACCTTTTGCTTTGGCATCTAAAAAGGCAAGATAAATCTTTTTGGCCTTATCGATTTCTGTAGAATCAGGAGCAAAATTTTCGTGAATTACACGAACCTGACGTGGATGAATACAGCCCATTCCATTGAATCCCAAACTTTTAGAAACCTGAACGTTTTTCTTCAAGCCTTCCATATCAGACACATCGGAAAAAACAGAATCGATGGCCTGAATGCCCGCTGCAACAGCTGCATTCACTAATGTGGTACGGGCAAAAAACGATTCAGAGGATTCCGCCGTACGACGAACACCCAGATCGGCTGTATAATCTTCCAGTCCAATGGCCATTGAAGAAATCGCTTGGCAGACAGTGGCAATAGCATACACATTCATCACACCTTTGGCACTTTCGATAATGGGCATCAGCCAGACTGGATTTTTCAGTTTATATTTTGATTGAATTTGTTTGATTTTATCATCCACGGCAATTAATTGCTCAGGCGTTTCCACTTTTGGAACCAAAATCAGATTAGCTTGATGAGGAATAACAAATTCAAGGTCTTCCAATCCGCGATCACCCTGATTGATACGAACCATTCGCTCGGCACCATAGAAATTCAGTGAGCGTAAAGCATTACGAACCAAAAAGCGAGCTTCATGTTTTTTATTGTGAGCCACAGCATCTTCCAAATCGAGGATTAAAGCATTGGGCTTGTGAATTCCTGCATTCAACATCAGACTTGGTGAATTTCCAGGAAGGTACAAGCGGGAAAAACGATGTTGTTCCCTAGTACTCAAGCTTTTATTTTGATCAAGAATTTCGAGCAAATATTCTTTTTCCGAATTCATCAACTTTTTGATTGCGGCTTCCAATCGTGCTGCGATTACAAATGGTAGCGCACCTGAATCGTCAAACAAAATGCGGGCACTTTTTATGCCGAAAAAATCCAGAACATCAAGAATGAGTTTTTTGTTTGATTTCCCAAACATCACCTGCACTTTTGATTTCATCTCGAGCTCAATACCACCGGTGCTTTTTAATTCGAACTCTATAAAACAGTCAGACCGAATGCCTTTTCCTCTATTTCCTGTTTGTGCTATTTTCATATTTCTGATGCTATAAATTATGATACTGTGTTTTTAAAATCGCATTTCGAGCAAAGCTTTCAAGCGATCAGGAGTCAGTTTTTTACGTTCTCCCATATTAATTTTTTCTTGTTTACTGAGCTTTTGAATAATTTCGTCGATTCCTTTTTCCGGAATATCGTACTCGCTTAATCGCGTTTTAGCGCCCAGGCTTTTAAAAAATTCTTCCGTTTTTACGATGGCTTCATCAATCAAAATATCTTTATCCTCTTCCTGAAGACCCCAAACATTTTGTGCGAAGCGAATTAGTTTTTCTTTTTTTTCTTCTCGCATTACTTCCATCATTCCTGGCAATACAACAGCTAAAGACTGCGCATGATCCAACCCATAAAGTGCTGTTAATTCATGTCCAATCGTATGTGTTGCCCAATCGGTAGGAACACCCAAAGCTAATTGGCCATTTAAAGCCATAGTAGCCGCCCACATCGCATTGGAGGCTATATCATAGTTGAACTCCTTAAAGCAGTAATCGGGGCCATATTCAATTAAGGTTAACATAATTCCTTCAGCCCAGCGATCTTGTACTTCTGCCCTGTTTGGAAAAGTAAGGTATTGTTCAATTACGTGTACAAAAGCATCGATGATACCATTGGCTAACTGCGACTGTGGCAATGTTTTTAAAACGTTTGGATCGAGAATAGAAAATTTTGGATAAACCAGCGGACTGGCAAAAGGCAATTTCTCATTGGTTTCATCATTACTGACTACCGAAAAAGGATTCATTTCGGTTCCGGTGGCAGAAAGGGTTAAAACAACTCCCATTGGAATGGCCGATTTTACCGGAGCTCCTTTTTGACAAATGTCCCAGGGATTCTCACCTTGAAAATGAGCAGCAGAAGCTAAAAATTTTGTTCCATCAATTACTGAACCACCACCTACTGCTAAAAGAAAATCGATTTTTTCTTTTTTGACCAATTCAACGGCTTTCATTATTGTCTGATAGCGAGGATTAGGTTCTATCCCTCCAAATTCGAAATAAGTAAATTCCGACAAAGCTTTTGTAACCTGACCGTAAACTCCATTTTTAAAAATACTTCCGCCACCATAAGTGATCAAAACCCGACTTCCGGCAGGAATTTCTTTAGAAATGGAAGCAATTGTATCTTGCCCAAAGATTATTTTAACAGGATTTTTATATTCGAAATTGTACATTTTTCCTTTTTCGTCAAATTTACGAATTTTCGGTGCATCGCAATGCCCAAATGAAGCAAATTGCAACACAATTTTTATTATCGAACTCTATATCCATCCTAACAACAAATAAATTAATTTTGTCGAAGCTAGCGTGAAATGAAAAAAGATGGGACAATCGGAAATTTCCTGACTTGTTGAATACTAAACTTGAAATCCTTGAAAAAGAAAATCAGAATAATCATCAATCCAATTAGTGGAACGGGCAGACAAAAGAAAGCCGAGGAGGCCATTGGAAAATATTTGGATACAAGTTTGTTTGATAGCGAAATTTTATACTCTCAGCGAAAAGGAGATATTACTCTTTTAAGCAGACAAGCTGTTGAAAAAGAATATGATGCTGTTGTGGTAATTGGCGGTGACGGGTCGATAAACGAAGCTATACAAGTACTTGAAGGATCGAAAACCGCTCTTGGAGTAATTCCCATAGGCTCAGGAAATGCCTTGGCCAGACATTTAAAAATTCCAATGTCAATAGCCGATTCAGTTTTGCGTATCAATCAGTTTAAAATCAAACAAATTGATATGGCTAAAATTAACAATTACCTCTTTGTAAATCTTGCCGGTATTGGATTTGATGCACATGTAGCCTATCAATTCAGTCAATCTAAAAAACGAGGCTTGTGGAATTATATCAAAATAACGGTTCGTGAATTTTTTCGCTACTCAGAAAAAGAATACAATCTGATATTGGACGGAAAATCACTAAATACCAGTGCTTTTATGGTTGTTTTTGCCAATGCCAATCAGTTTGGAAATAATCTGCTTATCTCGCCACAAGGTAAAATTGATGATGGCTTATTGGATGTATGTATTGTGAAAAAACCAAAAATTTATCAAATCCCGGCAGTTTTTTATTTGTTTTTAAGAAAACGTATAGATCGATCAAAATTGGTACAAATTCAGCAGGTTAAAAACAGCCATTTGGAATTGAATCAATCGGAACAAATAAATCTGGATGGAGAAGCAATTCAACTAAACGGACAAGTCAACATTTCTATAAATCCGCTATCTTTGTCGGTAATTTCATAAGGGAAACCCAATGTCGAAAAATAAAAAAAATAATAAAATCGTTGGTGATATTATGTATTCAACCAATCCTGATTTTGAATTTGAGCATGAGGCTGAAACAGAAACGCTTTCACCATCCGAACAAGACCTTAGAATTTGGCTCGATAAAAAACATCGAGGCGGCAAACAGGCAACTTTGATTAAAGGTTTTATTGGAAATGATAATGACCTAAAGGATTTAGCTAAAATATTAAAAACGAAATGCGGCGTTGGAGGATCTTCCAAAGATGGAGAAATAATCATCCAGGGCGATTTTAGAGATAAAGTTCTCGAAATACTAAAAGGGATAGGATATAAAGTTAAAAAGGCAGGCGCATAAAAAAAGCCTGAAATTTTCAGGCTCTATTTTTAATACTCATCTTCATTAAAGAAAAAATCTTCTTTTGTAGGGTAGTCTGGCCATAAATCTTCAATTCGGTCATAAGATTCACCCTCATCCTCAATTTCTGATAAATTTTCAACTACTTCTTGAGGCGCGCCTGAACGAATAGAAAAATCAATTAATTCTTCTTTTGTTGCAGGCCAAGGTGCGTCTTCAAGCTTTGAGGCTAATTCTAAGGTCCAATACATATTTTTATATTTTGTGTGTTCTACTTTTTTGCAAAAATAATTTTTTTTTAATAATAAACAAGATTTACTTTATAAAGGTCTGGTTAAGTTATTAACAGACTATTTATAAGTAGGTTGCATCTTGATCTTTTTAACCTTAAAAAAGTATATTATAATTGGGAAACGGCTATTTCCATCCTAAAAGCTATTATCAGCATCAAAAGAAGACAAATTAGAGCATTTAATCTTCCCTTTTGGCGAATTTTTTTAAAAATTCTGGAATTTGACTATAGGTGGCCGTTTTTGATGGAATAACACTGCCTTGCCCTTGTTCCATAATAATTTTCATTCCTTTGTCAGCATCAAAAAAGAACTCAAGAAAAGCTTTTGCAAGTTCCGGATTTGGTGCGTTTTTCAATTGTGTAATACCATACACCATTGGACTTCCTTTTAAATTTTCGTACTCGCCAGGCTTTTTGCCTGAAATATCCACTTGAGCACTAGAATACCAATCAGCTAAATAAGAATAGGATAGGTTTACAGAATCATTGAGCGATATAATTTTTAAGTTGTGTTGCTGAGCAACCGATCGGTATATAAAAATATAATCAAGCACATTGGCTTCGAGTAATCCCAGCAAATCCACTTCTTTGGGACGCATAAAATTTTCATCCTTATTTAGTAGTTCTAAAATAGCAGGTCGATTCTTCCGAAGAGCTTCCAATTGCATAGCCATTACTGTTCTGTATCCTCCCGGATCGGAATTTGGATCGGAACGCCCGTAGATAATATCAGGCATCGCCAAAATTTCAGGCCAATTAAGGGAAGATATTTGTCTATTCATTTTTGATCGATCTGTATAGGCAATCACCATTTCATTCGAAGCAAAAGAAATATTCCAATCGGCGTATTCAGGAATTAAAAACCGATCGATTATTTGATAATCAGCCGAAGCCATAATATCACACTCTTTTTTTAAATCGGTAATTTTTCTGGCACAGGCAACACTTCCTGCTGCTTCTAGCAAAACATTTATATTCGGATTTTCTTTCTCAAATTCCTCTACAATCAATTTAAAAGGAAACGATAAAGAACCCGCATGAAAAATTATTAAATCGCCTCCCAAACCTCCTGTTTGTTTTTTCTTATTTTTATTTTGGCATGATTGGATTCCAAATAAAAAAAGCAGCAGCCCAAGAAAAATAATTTTCTTTCTCATCCTTTTGTTTGTCTGTCGCAAAATTAATCTTATCAAATAGAAATACAATAATTATCGCTGAAATTAATGTAAAGGTTTTCGTCTTCGTAAAGTGGACTTTTGGGAAAAGCCACTAACTTTGCAAAAAAACAAATTATGTCAAAAATTCGCCTGGCGATAAATGGATTTGGCCGCATTGGCCGAGCTACATTTAGAAACCTGATTAACAACAAAAATATTGAAGTAATAGCAATTAACGATTTAGCTGATACTCAAACTCTTGCTCATTTACTCAAATACGATACGGTGCATCGCTTATTAAAAGCGGAAATTGATTTTAACGATAATCACCTCATAGTTAATAATATAAGCACATTAGTTTTACAAGAAAGAGATCCGGAAAAATTACCTTGGAAAGATTTAGCCATTGATATTGTTATCGAATCCACTGGTTTTTTTGCCACAAAGGCAGGAGCCGAAAAACATTTGGCAGCAGGAGCTGGAAAAGTCATTTTATCGGCGCCAGCCAAAGGCGAAAGAAGTGAAGAAATTCCATTTGTAGTTTTGGGCGTAAACAACGAAATAATTAAAACAGCCGACCGCATAATTTCAAATGCCAGTTGCACAACCAATAATGTGGCTCCACTCATTAAAATTTTGGATGAAAAATGGGGAATTGAAAAAGGATTTATTACGACTGTGCACAGTTATACGATGGATCAAAATATATTGGATGCACCGCATGCTGATTTGCGCAGAGCCAGAGCAGCTGCAGAAAATATTGTTCCAACAACAACAGGCGCCGCCAAAGCTGTTACACGTATTTTTCCTCATTTGAAAAAAAATATTGGCGGAGCGGGAATTCGTGTTCCAGTTCCAGATGGATCACTCACGGATTTAACCTGCACCTTATTAAGACCTGCAAGTGCTCCTGAAATAAACGCTGCTTTTAAAGCCGCTGCCGAAAATGGATTAAAGGGTATTTTGGAATATACAGAAGATCCTATTGTTTCGCGCGATGTAATTGGAAATACGCATTCGGCCGTTTTTGATTCAAAATTAACTGCCGTTCTAGGCGAAAAAAACAAACTGGTTAAAGTCATTGCTTGGTACGACAATGAAATGGGTTATTCCAATCGTTTGGTGGAGTTGGTGGAATTATTTGTATTGAAATCAGAATAATTTTTCTTCATGTCTATGTTAACCACGGAGGCACTAAGACACAAAGTGAAAACAAAAAAACCTGCACCAAAGAAAGTTGATGCAGGTTTTGTTTTTAGGATAAAGAAGTTCTTATCTATGTCCTAACATTTTCTTAGGATCAACGATTTTGGTAAATTCCTCATCTGTTAAATATCCTAATTCCAATGTTGCAGCGCGAAGAGTTGAGCCTTCTTTATGAGCCTTCTTAGCTATTTTGGCAGCTGCTTCATATCCAATATGGGTATTCAAAGCAGTTACTAGCATCAATGAATTATCGAGATTTTCTTTTATCACTGCTTCATTTGCCTCAATACCAACCGCAGCATTGTCGTTAAAAGAAACGCAAGCATCGCCTAACAAGCGAGCGGCCTGTAAAAGGTTCGAAATCATCACAGGCTTGAAAACATTCAATTGAAAATGCCCCTGCATGCCACCTATTGTAATAGCCGCATCGTTGCCAATCACTTGTGCACAAACCATCGTCAAGGCTTCGTTTTGAGTTGGATTTACTTTGCCTGGCATAATGGATGATCCTGGTTCATTTTCGGGTAATCTAATTTCTCCAATAGAACAACGTGGTCCTGATGCTAAAACGCGAATGTTATTTCCGATATGCATCAAGCTGACAGCCAGCGTTTTCAATGCGCCTGAAGTTTCTACAATGGCATCGTGAGCCGATAAAGCTTCATATTTATTTTCAGCTGTAACAAAAGGAAAGCCAGTTAAATCAGCAATTGCTTGAGCAACTTCAACATCATAACCTTTAGGTGTATTCAATCCTGTTCCAACGGCTGTTCCGCCTAGTGCCAATTCTGTTAGGTGAGGCAAAGTGTTTTTCAAAGCCTTTAAACCATGGTCGAGCTGAGAAGCATAGCCTCCAATTTCGTCGCCTAAAGTTAAAGGTGTGGCATCCATTAAGTGGGTACGACCCGTTTTAACAATGTTTTTAAAAGCTTCTGCTTTAGCAACTAATGTATCTCTCAACAATTCAACACCAGGAATAGTTACTTCCATAAGTAACTTATAAGCAGCAATATGCATAGCTGTTGGGAAAGTATCGTTCGACGATTGCGATTTATTGACATCGTCATTTGGATGAATCATTGGCTTCCCTTCGCCTAATTTGTTTCCGGCTAAAACATGAGAGCGATTAGAAATTACTTCATTCACATTCATATTCGATTGCGTACCTGAACCAGTCTGCCAGATAACCAAAGGAAACTGATCGTACAACTTGCCTCCGATAATTTCATCTGCTGCCTGAGCAATCAGATTTTTCTTTTCATCAGACAAAACTCCTAAGGCATTATTTGCGATAGCAGCCGCTTTTTTTAAATATCCAAAAGCTTCTACAATTTCTCTTGGCATTGAACCTTCATCACCAATTTTGAAATTCATCTTTGAACGTTGTGTTTGAGCACCCCAATATTTATCGGCAGGAACTTCTACATTTCCCATGGTGTCTTTTTCTATTCTGTATTTCATTTCAATAAATTTAAATGTTTATTATTTGGTTTTTAAAAGATTGTAACAATTTGTATCACAATCCATTACGTTTTATTCAAAAAGAACATTCATATTTTCAGCAGGATCTCCAATGACCGCTTTTTCGTCACGAATGATTATAGGCCGCTGAATCAATTTTGGATTTTCAACCAGTATCTTTACCCATTCTTCATCGCTAAATGTTTTTCCTTTGTATTCCGATTTAAAGATATCCTCTTGTTTTCGAATAATTTCTACAGGCTTCTTTCCTAGTTTTTGCAAGGCAAGGCTTAGGCTCTGAACAGTGAAGGGCTTATCCTTTAAATATTCATTTAACTCGAAATCTTTGGTGAATTTTTCCAATGCCTGAAGTCCGGCACGTGATTTTTTACATCTTGAATTGTGGTAAAATATAATCATACGATTGAGAATACTTTTATTGCTGCCTTCAAAATTAGAAAATTATCCACTAGGAAAAGGATTAATTTGACAAAATAGAATCATTTTAAAGTAGGAATAGATCAGCTTTTTTATTTTCTCTATGTTTGCAAAAAAAGGAATATGACTTTAATCGACTTCTTTATACTCATAATTTCAGGTGTGGCTGTGGGTTTTATTAATACATTGGCCGGAGGGGGTTCTACTATTTCGCTTTCCGTTTTGATGCTTATGGGTTTATCACCTGCTATGGCCAATGGCACCAACCGCATAGGCATTGCCATTCAAAATATTGTGGGCGTGAGCAGCTTTAAACAACAAGGTGTTTTGGATGCAAAAAAAGGGATTTTATTGGCTATTCCCGCCACAATTGGCTCTGTTTTAGGTGCGTATTTGGCCGTTGATTTAAATGAAGAAATCTTTGAAAAGGCTATGGCCGTTATTCTGCTGATAATGCTTGTTTTTATCCTTCTCAATCCTCAAAAATTAATTAAAGAACAAACCGAATTGGTAAATAGAAAACTCAGTTGGAAACAATATGTTTTGTTTTTCTTTATTGGCGTCTATGGAGGCTTTATTCATGTAGGTATTGGTTATTTTTTATTGGCCTCATTAATTATGGGAGCTGGTTATGAATTAGTTAAAGCCAATGCAGTAAAAGTGTTGATTGTATTGCTCTATACCCCTTTTTCCTTGGCTGTTTTTATTTGGAACGATATGATTGATTATAAAATGGGCTTCACCTTAGCTATTGGAACAGCTTTAGGCGCTCTTATTGCCAGCAGGATGGCTGTGAAAAGAGGTGCCGAATTTGTGCGTTGGGTTATTGTTGTCATTATTCTACTAACCTCTGCTCATTTATTTGGGATTGTTGATTTCGAGCAGTTCTTTAATAAAAGATAATAGTACACTAACAGGGATTGAAGCCCTGTCAGGGAACCTAAGCACTTGAATAGAATTGCCATCTGGCCTGGTTTTTTTAACCTACAGGAATAAGGTTTAACTCCTCACAAATAAAGCGATAGATTCCAATAGCTGCGGATGATCTTCCAAAGCAATTTTTGCTACCACGACGAATTCACGCATCCAGAAGTCGATGGCTTCAAAGCTTTTATCTTTTGCTTCAGTGTCATCCTGTGATTAAATATGGATTACGAATACTCCTTTTCGTTCCTTTAACGTGTGGGAGTATTTTTTTCAGGCAAGTATACCCCTGACAGGGTTTGAAACCCTGTCAGGGGTTTGGGTTTAGAAACTCTGTCAGGGGATCCTATTAAAATTGCTGTCGGATATCCTTTATTTTGTCCCTTAAGGTCAGATGTGATATGTCAACAAAATGTATAAAGTCAATTCCTCGCTTTTTTATCTCAATTAGAAGCTCTTTCTGAAAAAGATTTGTTTCCATTGCCCTATTATTTACGTGCAAATACATATCGATTGTACGTCAAATGCAAATTTTGTGTTTTTCTCAGGTTTATTGATAACGATTGGTGGTATGAAACGTTGAGGATTTCGGAGCTACTTTCCTGTCCAGATACACCGAACTTGATGCGTGGTAGAATGTTTGAATAACCACCTGACGTCCAATGTTTTATACATTGTTACCAACTGGCCCTTTGTTTTCAATCATTTTATCTTTCAAATTTGCTACAATTTTCATTTCTTACGGTGCGTTGGCAAGACATACTCTTCTGCAATTTTTGGTCAAGCGTTGGCTCTTGTGAATTGCAAATGTGTATGGCTTTAGGGTTGGCTTTCATTATGGTCTTGTTATTCCGTTTATAAATGTTTCTACAAAGCCTAATATTTTGTTCGTTACTCTTTCCGCAACAGTTTTCCTTTCTTTCAGACTTGGCCTTGTATTCATCATTCCGATAATTTCATCTCTGAGGGGTTTCTTTTCCGTGAACATATAGTTTCCAATAACGGACTGTAATTTTTCAGAATCCAAATTTTCTTCTAGGCTCAATTTTTCCAAAGCTAAAATTCTTTCTTTGCTCCAATAGTTCTCAAATTCATCAGATATATTGTCAGAATCGTCTATTTCAAGTAAGTTTTCGTGGATAAACCTTTCTATCAATTCTCGCTTGCTACGCATCCTTGCATCACCTGTAATCAATTCTAGAATAGCTTTTTTTTGTTTCTCTTGTTCTTCTTCTGTTGAATCTTTCAGATTAGCAAGGAGTTTCAGAATGTATGCAACATTTATTTCATCTCTGTGAATCAATTCCAATTCAAAATCAATATCGCCTAAAATCGATACTTTCTCTTTTTGATGTAACGACTTTGCTTTATCGTATATGTCGAGATATTTAGATTTGTAATCTTCAAAATTTTGCTCCTCCATTGACAAATCAATAAAATCAAACTCCGTAAAGGTTGCCAATACATTTTTAAGCCGCATTAGTTCTCTAAATGCTTTGACAAATTCTAACTCTTCATTTTCACTTGGTAAATCATTTACGCTATTTACTGTTGGAGCAATTTGTAATAATGCAATAAATGCCTGGTTGAATTTCGCAACATAATCTTCATACGGTTGCATTATAATTTCATCTTTGGCGTTGATGTTTGAAAAAAGCGAAATAGCATCGTCTGTGGCTCCTTTCAAGTTGCGGAAACAAACAATATTTCCCTGTGATTTTAATTCATTTAAAATTCTGTTTGTTCTCGAATAAGCTTGGATTAAACCGTGATACCTTAAATTTTTATCTACGTAAAGTGTATTTAGTGTTTTACTGTCAAAACCTGTCAGAAACATATTTACAACCAATAAAACATCAATCTGCTTATGCTTTACACGCTTGGCAACATCGTTATAATAATTGTAAAAACTCTGACTGTCCTTTGTAGTATAATTGGTGCTAAATTGTTTATTGTAGTGCCCGATAAAATCTTCCAAATAATCTCTTGAATGTTGGCTGTTGTATTTTGTCTGTGGATCAGCAGCCATATTTAGGATTTCCTGATCTGGTTCAAAGGTAAATTCATCATCAATAAATGCACCTACAGCATCTTTATCATCTTCATTTGCTTGATAGGAAAAGATGGTAGCTAAACGTAAATTGTGCAAACCATCTTCTTTTTTCTGATGAAACAGTTTATAATACGCAATTAAAGTATCAATGCTCGAAACAGCGAAAATACTTGTAAATGATCGGCTATGTGTTTTACGGTTATGATTGGTAATGATATAATCTGTAATATTATTCAATCGCTCCGGCGCATTCATTACCTCAGCTTCATCAATAGCTTCAACATCAATATCTAAAATATGGTCTTTCTTCTTGAAAGTGCTAATGTATTCAATCGAGAACTTCAAAACATTCTCATCTCTAATTGCATCAGTAATGACATACTTATGCAATATCTTATCAAAAAGCATTGATGTGGTTCGTTTTCCGTATTCATTTTTTCCTGCATTCTTTTCAAATATAGGGGTGCCGGTAAAACCAAACATCTGGCATTCGGTAAAAAAGTTTCTTATGTCTTCGTGTGTTTTACCAAATTGCGAACGGTGACACTCATCAAAAATGAAAACAATACGCTTGTCTTTTTGCGTTTCCATTCTTTCCAAATACCTTTTTTTACTAATGGCAGTATTTAGCTTCTGAATAGTGGTAACAATCAATTTATTGTCGCCAATCAGTTGCTTTACAAGCGTATTGGTATTGTTTGTTCCATCAATACTCCCTTTGCTAAAACTGTTAAACTCTTTAGTAGTTTGATAATCCAAATCTCTACGGTCAACCACAAAAACCACCTTATGGACTTGTGGCAAATTAGTAAGGATTTGAGCTGTTTTAAATGACGTCAGCGTTTTTCCGGAACCTGTAGTATGCCAAATGTAACCGAATTTTGTTGTACTCTTAACCCTTTCAATAATGGCCTCCACAGCATAAAATTGATAAGGACGAAGCACCATTAATATTTTTTGCGATTCGTTTAAAACCACATATTTAGTAATCATTTTAGAAATATGACAAGGCTCAAAAAATAGATCCGAAAAATTGGAGAGTTGTGTAATAAGTTTATTGTCAACATCGCTCCAATAAAATGTTTGTTTAAACGTACGTGCTTTTAAAGGGTTATTGGCAAAGTATTTTGTGTTTACACCATTACTGATTACAAAGATTTGTATGAATTGAAATAAACCGTGCCCCGCCCAATACGAATGCCTTTCGTAACGATTAGTTTGATTAAAGGCTTCTTTCAGTTCTAATCCTCTTCTTTTTAATTCAATTTGAACCAAAGGCAAACCATTGATAAGTATGGTAACATCGTAACGGTTTTTATACTTGCCTTCCATTGTTACCTGTTGAGTAACTTGGAATTGATTCTGACACCATTGTATTTGATTAATTAACTCAACGGTTTTATGCTCGCCTTTGTCATTAGTAAAAGGCACCCTATCTCGTAAAATCTTGGCGCGTTCAAAAATATTACCTTTATTGATAAAGTTTAATATCTGCTTAATATCAGTATCAGATAGTTCGGTTTTATTATGAACTTCAAGTTGCGTTTTAAAATTAGCTAATAAGTCTTTTTCATCTTTAATGACTACACTTTTATAACCCAATTTTTGCAACTGAGTAACAAGATTATTTTCTAAGATTTGTTCGGGTTGAGTAGTCATAATTCTATTATTTAGCTTTCCATAAAAGCAATCGTTTGTGAATTTCCTGCCTCGGTAGTCTGTTATTAATTGCCATCAATTCATTTAATTTTTCGATAGCTTTAATTTCAGTGATAATCCTGTTTTCTACTAACATATCAAAAACAAACAATATTCCCCTTACTTCAATATGATCGTTTTCAACTGACTTTCTCAACTTGGAATCGCCAGTCAATAAAATTCCCCTAACTTTTTTTGTGTAATACCAAATTGAACAATCCTCAAAACTTAAATTTTTAGTCATTAAGGCGATAATATCTGTAAAATTTTCCGCCTTTGTTTCTGATACAATTAGTTTATTCGATTCAATGATTTCTATTAGTAGTTGTTGGTGTTCTCTTACCTCATTTATTATTAAGTCATTGGTGTGAAATTCAAAATCCAATTTGAGAAAAGCATTAATCAAATCAATTGAAATCAGATCTATTAAAATATTTGCGTCATTAACAACTATCTTCATCTAGGACTAAATTATTGTTAATTGTTCTTGAATTGCACCAATATCCATATTTAATAAGGATGATGCCTTGCTAATGGATATAATATCTTGCGATAATGCTTTATAAACAAGTCTTTTGAACCGTTCAGATTTCTCATCACCTAAAAAACGAGATTGATTAACCAATTTCTTTAATTCAGGATTACTGTTTTGTTTAATATAAAACCTCTTAATCTTACTTTCGGGTATAACTCCCAAATTAACAAGACGGTACATAATAGCTGGAATACTTATGCCAAATTGCTTTTGAAAGTTTATGAGTTCAGTTAAACTTATGCGTTGTCTTTTTTCTCCTATCTCCTGTATTAATATTTTTTTAGGCAATAAAACTGCACCGGCAAACTGATCACAAATTTTTTCCTGTTCTTTATCAGTAAACTTGTTGTCGATATTAAGCAATAAATGGCCCAATTCGTGAAAAAGAGTAAATCGTTTACGTTCCATCTCATAATTCTTATTTACAACAATAGCCGGGAATTTATCATTTACAAAAACCGAAAGCCCATCAAAAGAAGTTTCAGTAACTTCATCAATTTCGACAAGTTTTATTCCATTAGCTTCCAGCAGGGCTATAACATTGTTAATAGGATCATTTCCTATATTCCATTTAGCTCTTAACTGAATAGCCAAATCTTCAACATCATTAATGTGGCTAATAAAATTACCTTCTATTGGATTAGAAAATTCTGATTCCACAGATAGTATATCTTCAATTAACAGATAGTTTTCCATCTGGTTTAAAATATTAATCTTAATGCTTTCAATTCGGCTTTTGCTGCTTTTAGCTTTTTTGCGAAATTTAATATTCTCCAGAGAAACACTGGCAGGAGTAAAAAAATAATCGGGTTTTACATTTAAAAGATTGGCTAATGAAATTAAGTTTTTTCCATCCGGCAAAGATATTCCAGACTCATATTTAGAAATCATTTGTTTGCTAATTCCTAAATTATCAGTAAGTTGCTTTATACTCATACCCCTTAATATACGGGCAGATTTAAGTCGATATGCAAATACAGTTTTCATAACAATTTATTTTACGGTTGACAAAACTACTGTAAATATACAAATTGTCAACCATAAAAGCAATATTTTAAACATTTTAAACAAACATTTTTTGCAATAAGCCTTGTTTCCATTCTTTTGATGCCTCTATTTGTTTGCCAATACTTTCGATAGATTTATCTATGGATGATAGGAAATTGGCGATTTTTTGTTGTTCATCTTTGTGCGGATAAGAGATTTTTTCATTTTGATATTCAGAAATCCAATATCTTTTATGTTCTGCAAGTGGAAACTTAATTGTTTTCATTACTTCAAATACAAACATGATATTTACATTCTCATTTGCTGGTATTAACATTTTCATTGCAGATGATTTTGCCTTAAATGGAAAATCAACAAATTTAAAAGCTGTTGTAAAATCGTCAAAAATGATTATTGGTAAATTTTCTGAAAAAATCCCTTCAATTTCATTTGTATACCCTAATATAAAAGTCTTTCCTGCTGTTAAAACTGGTGTTTCATATTCATCTTTGTATTCCGTATCAGAGACTAAGTATTTTGTAGGTTGCAAGTAATTTAACACCTCCCCCAACTTCTTCTCTTCCCAATCAGGAAAATCGCTACCATCATCCTTCTTAAACCTAATTTCCTGAGAGAACAATTTTTGCATAATCCCTTTTTTGTATTGCTCCAATTCGGCTTTCTTTTTTTGCAGTAAATTGATGCGTTTGTCAATGGCGGTAAGGAAAGTG
>Ga0307991_1001490_pt1 | contig 16296 bp, 11 predicted proteins | sample EllFjometagen131_FD_203146 | JGI IMG/M metagenome (GOLD analysis project Ga0307991, IMG submission 203146) | Marine microbial communities from Ellis Fjord, Antarctic Ocean - #131 | ecosystem: Environmental > Aquatic > Marine > Unclassified | place: Southern Ocean | collected 2014-10-08
CTCCATATTATCCGATGTTTTTTTCATCTTGCTATGAAGTTCTCTGACGACAGTGCGGTCTTTGCCTTCCATGAAACTAACAAGACCATCGACCACTCCTGAATACTCTTTCTTAGAACATTCACCTACACACGGCGCCAAACAACGCTTCATTTGGAATAATATGCACGGTCTCTTGCGAGCTCTCATCTCTTCACGTGAACACTGTCTCAAAGGGAACACCTCATTGAGAAGATCCAAGACCTGACGAGCATCATATGCGCTAACATAAGGCCCGAAATATAAAGCATCGTCTTCGAATCCCCCCTGAGAGCGAACCAGGGAAACTCTTGGCCACAGATCTTTCACGTCGATACGAAGACATATATAACTCTTATCCTCCCTAAGGAAGGTGTTGTACTTTGGCTTATGCTTCCTGATAAGAGTTCTTTCAAGAAGAAGAGCTTCCTTTTCAGTGGGCACAACGATAGTCTCAATATTTTCAATCCGCGCTACAAGACGAGGGATACGCGCTCGGCCATCGCTACCTATAGTGAAATACTGCCGAACCCCCTGCCTCAAGTTTGTTGACTTGCCGACGTACAATATCATATCCTTGCGGTCCTTCATGATATATACACCAGGAGCTTCAGGGAATTTCCTTAATTGTGTAAGATCAAATGCCATATTTCTCCCTACAAAAATCTGGGCACTATATCGCTAAAGCGTCGCCATTCAAATCCTTTAGCATCATCACATCATATCCGAACTTCCCTACAAATGCCACCATGCCTATTGCTGTTAACACCGTCGAAGCAATCATCAATGAAGGGAAGGTGACTATCAAGCTAAGACCGAGCAGACCCAATGCCGTTAGTGCTGCAATATTTACCACCAAGCCTATCCAATAGGAACGTTCTTTTTTTACAAGCCGTTCTTTTATTCTATAGACCAAAACCCTGCCCTTTTCAATACTACCAGCAGTTCCTTTTTCTATACCCTTAAGCGCAAGCTTAACAGAAGACATAAAACTGCCCTTAAGTCCTCGTCGTTCACTCCATGTCCTAGTATTACCGTCGAGGCTTTCTAGTGCCGTCTTTATAGCACCGCCGGTGGCATCATCCGAATCAATAGCTTTCGTATTAATATCATTGAGTAGACCTCGACAATGTATAACACCGAGAGCCTGCCATATACCATTACTTACACCCGTCACCACCCCTAATATAGGGATTGCCTTAGTCCATGGAACATCAGTCATAATTTTTTTCCCGGCAATTTCCATAACGCCCAGAATTCCGCTCATAAATGATTTGCCAATTGTTAAAGTACTATCGGTTGCCTTCAAAAAAGATTCGTGCACCCCCTCGCTATACTTAGCTTTTATCGACTCCACAGCGTTACGAATCTGCTCTACAAGGTCTGCGATAGTAAGCGGAAGAAGAGCTGGACCAATAAACCGCGATGCCGATCCAGAGATCCTCGACAGAATAGACGACGGCACGATATCATGAACCTCCGCATTCAGTGTCTTGGCAGAAACCTCGCCAACAATATCACGCTGAATTATGTGCGGCACCGATGGAACACAACAGCTAGATTCGAATCCACCGAGACAACAACAATTCTGAACATTCATAACATCCCTCCGTATCTATTTGTTTTGCTATAATAAAAAAACGCATATTAGTTTAACCTATGCGTCTTTTTTTTGCTCATAAATAAATATCATATCGCTTAAAGAAAACGCCCACAATTTCAAAGTAATACCCATTATCAAAAACATTCAGAGAAGATTGCCAGCTAACGAAAAATTCAATAAGTGAAATATCTTTATTTAGCGTATAATTACATGTTGAAAAAAAGTTAAAAATAAGGCTCAACAATAAATACTCTCATCTTCCACATCGACCCTATCGCATCGAAAAAATATAATGCCTTGACGATCCTCTTCTCCAAAGCAGGAAAGCCACCGCAGACTTTCTCGGAAAAAGAGCTCTACAGCATGGCTTTTACAGAAGACAGTGCTGTCGTAGCCTTCCTTATAAAGCATGAAAACATTTTCAGAAAAGAACATAAAACCACAAGCAACGGATATCGACAGGCGCGCATTAATTTCAGCAACTCATTTGAAGCGCTGAGACTACTATCCCGCACAACAAGACTTTTCCATAAAGACTCTAGGGTCGTCTGCAACCTCTTAATGCCAGAAGATCTATATTACGAAGCTATACCTTCAGGTCTAGCACATTGTGAAATCAGAGGGAAGATCAAAAGAAACAATATATTAATAGATACTCACGATTTAGATCTCGTCGCTCCAGGACCTCCAAACTGGTTCCTAAAAGGCTTCCTAATAAACATCTTCAGCGAAGACCTACATTGGAAATGGCTTAAACGAACCATAGGAGAAGAACCATTTCTTTTGGATTCCAAAGGCTTGCGAGGTCTTGAAGAAACCCTACAAGAAGACATCGGACCCTTCCACCCCAAACTCATAATTTCCAACATGATCTCGGAGCATACTGCGCATATTTTTCCATTCATCGTTTTAAAAGACTCTCACGGTTGCTTCGCAGACCTTTGGATGGAATACGAAAACAGCGATAAAACCGCCCTTCATGAACTATATCCAAACATCGGCGAAGAAGAACTGAACTGGGAACAAGACCTTCTAGAAACCGACTTTATAAAAAAGAAGGTCGGAAAGTCTCACTACTACTGTCCCAGAGATAAGGTTACTGAGAGCTTAGTATTCCTCTTAGAAATTGGATGGAAAATCCTAGACTCTCAAAACAATAGAATCCTACACCACACCGAAGCGAACATTTCGCTAACTACAAAAAACAACACAATCATCGTTAAGGGATCAGTAAAATATGACAACTTCCAGCCATCCCTACCTGATGTGCTACCCGCCATCGCTCAACAAAAAAGCTTCATATCTTTAGGACAAGGGTTTACAGGGCTCCTTCCCACTACTTGGGACAAGGGAAATTTCTCTTTCCTCTCTGATGGTGAAATATCTGGCGATACCATAAAAATACCTAAAAATAGAATCACAGCGCTCCCAGAAAAGACATCTTCAGCCCTAGGAATCCAGATAGAAAGCTCCCTACGAATTCTTCAAGAAAAGCTTGCTAACTTCTCAGGAATATCCCTATCTCCACCAGGAAAATCCTTCAGGGGATCACTACGACCATATCAACAAGAAGGTCTGAACTGGCTATCGTTCCTAGAAGAATATGGCTTACATGGAATCCTCGCCGATGATATGGGTTTAGGAAAGACCGTGCAAGTCCTGGCCATGCTCTCTAGATTCAAAAACAATCTTCAGCACCTCATCGTCGTGCCAAAAACTTTGATCTTCCAATGGAAGAAGGAGATAGAAACCTTCCTTCCTGGAACTAGCATATATATACACTCTGGCCAGGAGCGACTCAGAGATGCTACATCATGGCCAAAAAATGCCATTATTCTCTGCTCTTATTCCATTCTACGGACAGATATAGAACTATTCGCCTGCATACACTGGCAGTGTATCTTCCTAGACGAAGCTCAAGCCATCAAAAACCCTGGATCACAGATATCTCTCGCTGTATCTCGGCTCAGCGCTCAGTTCCGCCTATCAATTACAGGAACGCCAATAGAAAATAATCTCCAAGACCTATGGTCACAGTTCCGATTTCTGATGCCAGACTTACTAGGTAGCCATCAAGAATTCGCTACCAATGACATACAACACAACAAAAAAAAGATAAAACCTTTCATACTACGTCGACTCAAAGACGAAGTCGCCAAAGACCTCCCAGAAAAACTGGAACATACCGTACTTATCGAGATGGGCACAAATCAAAAACGACTATATGAAAGCTTGCTATCGCGTATGCGTGAAGGCCTTATAAAAGAAATCCGGACCGACGGCATCGCTCATCATAGAATGAAAATTTTCGAAATTCTTTTGCGTCTCCGCCAGGTCTGTTGTCATCCTCTGCTTATAGAATCATTACTCGACGAAGACGATCCACGAGAAAGCGGGAAATTTAATGCCCTAATAAAAGACTTAGAGACTGTAGTAGAAGAGGGTAACAAGGTGTTGGTATACAGTCAATTCACCAGTATGCTGAACATAATCGCCAAAGAACTGCAACAAAAAGGCTGGCGATATACACGTCTCGACGGCAAAACAAAAGACCGAGAAGCTGTCGTAAAAGAATTTCAAGAAGGCGATATTGAAATCTTTCTTATAAGCTTAAAAGCCGGAGGCGTAGGCCTGAACTTAACAGCTGCCGATTACGTCTTCCTCTATGACCCCTGGTGGAACCTAGCAGTGGAAAATCAGGCTATTAGCAGAGCACATCGCATAGGACGTAAAGATCGCGTCATCGTCAAAAGATACGTCTCAGCAGGAACTATCGAAGAGAAGATCATGGACCTAAAAGCCTACAAAGACTCTATGGCACAAGATATCCTAGACCACGACGATAACATTAATGCTATCTCGATCAAGGATCTAGAATATCTGCTAGATTAACATCAGATTTCATGAAGAATTTTATTCTCTGGAGAATTTTCCACTAAGGTACCGATGTTTTTTAAAGACTGGACTATTTCATCCATCGCTATCAATTCTTCAGAATAAAATGTCGATCCATTACCATTGCGCTCTAAGAAATCAATAACAGAGTACAATGTCAACATATTAACGTTGCGTGCAGGCTGGTAACCTATCGTATTGCTAACAACCACTTCAGAAAGTATCGAGCACTGCACGAGCTCTTGTAAAATCCTACGAATTAACGCTATCGGCATTTTCAGCGCATCGGCAATCTCAATGGCCGTCCTGCCAGGAACACCTGCCATAAAGTTCTTTACTACTCGCTGTGTTATCATGATAGCCAGAATTTTCCGATGGTACCAACTTATATCATTATAAAACCTTTTCCCCTCATATTCATGAATATTCTGATGAGCAAAAGCTATTTCTGCTCCCAAGAGAATAATGGCCCAACTTATTTGCAGCCATATGAGGAATAGCGGCAGCGCAGCAAAACTTCCATAAACGACGCTATATTGTGAAATCCCTATCTGAAAATAAACATATGCCCACTGGAATAGCTGGTATATACTTCCAGCTATCAGACTCGCCACCAATGCCGAAGTAAAACGTACTTTTGTGTTAGGAATAACAATATATGCAAACATCATCATTACCAATACAACTACACAGGGAAGGAGGTTGATTAGAACCTGAAACAACATACTTTCTTTTCCAACGAAAGGTATCTTCGAAATAAGAACGTCAAGCTCTCCAGCAATGATTATTGTTACGCTACTGGATATCACAAGAAGGATAAGGCATATAAAGCTTATTGAGAAATACTTACTGAACTTCTGGAACCAGTTGCTCTTGACATCAACCCCCCAGATACGATTAAAAGAATGTTCGATATGCTGCAAGACTTTGATTACCGTCCACATCAGTACTACAACGCCGACGCCTGCGATAATCCCGCTTTGTGTAACCGTCAGGGCGTTCCGTGCTAATATTATAGCATTAGAAATAATTTCTTGATGCCCACGGAATCTTTCCAAAAGTTCTTTCTCAAGCAGAATATCGAAATTAAAACCACGCGCAACACCAAAAGCCATAGCCAAGATAGGAACAATAGCAAGAATTGAATAAAATGTTAATGCCGACGCCTGCAACATGCAGTAATCTTTACGAAACTCCCGGAATACCAAGAAAATAATTTTTAGAGTCCTTAGAACAAATAAACGTGAACTAGACACATTATGGAGGCCCATCTCCCATATGTCTGTTTTTAAAAAACAAGCTATTCTCGAAAACATTTTCTTCATTTTTATGTTCCTCCACTGCTACATTACCGACAAATATATATACATAATCAGATTTAAAATGGTAACGCTAATAGTTTGCGACAGTTTTTGACTCATATGATATACGATAATCAGAAAACCTCCTAAACATTGGATTACAGGACTCTCACGCAAAAACTTCCGATGTCGCTTTTTTTCTGACGTTACACATATCTTAAATTGTGATAATGTTAATAATTAACATCAGTAATATATTGAAACAGATAAGAGGCTTCTATGACTTCTCAAAACACTGTGGCTATCGTTTTTGATTTCGATGACACTCTTGGTCCTGATAGCACTTCAGGATTCCTAGACAGTTTAGGTGTCGACGTACCAAAATTTTGGCAGGAAACAACCAAGCTTCTAGACAACTGCTGGGATCCAGTACCAGCTTATCTATACAAAATGATACAACTAGCACAAAGCTCCGACACTTTCATAACCAAAAAAAAATTAGAGCAGTTTGGTAAAACTACTCCACTCTATCCCGGCGCTCTAGAAATCTTCGACAAACTCAGAGCATATGTAAAAGATTATTTCCCTGAGATACGCCTTGAATTCTATATCATCAGTAGCGGTATAGAAGAAATTATCAGGAATACCCCCATCGCAAGTAACTTCACTGACATCTGGGGAGGCGACTTCGCCTACGATGAAGAAGACCGCATATTATTTCCCAAACGCATTGTCAGCTTTACCGACAAAACGCGTTACATATTCAATATCAGGAAAGGCTTAATAGGAGAGAAATTCAGGAAGGAACCATTCGAAGTGAACAGAAAATACACTAGCAATGAAATAAGAATCCCTATAAACCAAATGATCTTTATTGGAGATGGATATACTGACATCCCATGTTTTTCTCTTATAGGAAAAGCTGGCGGAATACCTCTTGCTGTTTGTGATACTGTCGACCGTGACAAATGGGGACGCGCCTGGGGTTTCATGGAAGATAAACGCGTAATACACTGGGCTACGGCGAACTACAGCGAAGGTTCGACGCTATATGCTTCCTTGATGATGGCCCTCGACACCATAGCAAAAAAAATCATCATCAAGAACCGATCCTATCAAGGATGATTATTTTCACATCATCAGGTCGCTATAGCACAATTATCCGATTTCCTTAGAATGAATTCGGGGTGGCGGGATTCGAACCCACGACCTCTTCGTCCCGAACGAAACGCGCTAGCCAAGCTGCGCTACACCCCGAAGTGTAATTTGCTTCACTGTGCCAGATTTTTATTTATTTTTCCAGAGGATATATCATGTTACAAGAAACACCCGACGGCATAATTCTTTCTGTAAAAGTTATTCCGAAATCTCGTAAAAATGAAGTCGTCGGGGAACATGACGGGGAACTAAAAATCCGCATAACAGCCACTCCAGAAAAGGGATGCGCAAACAATGCTCTCATAAAATTTCTAGCAAAGCGTTTGGGAATATCAAAAAACCGCATCTCATTAATTTCTGGTATGTCAAACCGCCACAAAAGAATTCTTATCAAAGGAGTTACTTCCGACGAGGTTAGGCTCACGTAATATCAGTACATTAGATCAATGATTGCTGAGTGATAAAAAGAGCTTGAGCATCCTAATAGTTTGCTTTATATTAACCTTCAGCTATACGAAGGAATAATTGTGATGCCAAAAATATCGTCAAGATTTTGTTTTTCTCTATGTTTACTCATAGGAATATGTACGTGTGGCATTCTTACAGCATCTGGCTCTGGAATCGTTACAGAAATTCCAAAAGCTTTAAATGCCTATGGCGACGAACACATCCTAAGCTTATGGGGTCAATTATGTTGTCGTGCAAAAATGGAACCTTTCAACCTAGTCTCTATGGGAATTTTTGTGTTGGCGATAATGCATATGTTTTTTGCTCACAAGTTCGAACATATCGCCCGTAAACTCGAGCAGAAATACCGCGAAAAGCACCCAGAAATAAAAAAGACCAGCGGTGAATCTCCTGACGAGGAATTAATCACACCGACAAGTTTTCTATCACAAATAATGTTTTTCGCTGGACAAATTGAAGTGATTTTCATGATATGGGTGATACCTTTAGCTCTCGCAATCACGTTTATGTACAATTGGGACACGGCGCTTTCTTATATAAATACAAGGGATTTCAAGGAGCCTCTGTTTGTCGTAGCAGTCATGGCACTTGCATCTACCAGACCTGTTCTAAACTTGGCAGAATACGCCCTAAATTGGATATCCGAGCTTATAGGAGGCTCTCCCGCAGCTTCTTGGGTGACAATCCTTATTCTTGGTCCGATACTTGGATCTCTTCTAACAGAGCCCGGAGCCATGACAATATCAGCAATACTCCTCTCTCGACAATTTTACCGATACAATCCATCTCCAAAGTTTGCTTACGCCACTATAGGTTTATTGTTTGTCAATGTTTCCGTCGGTGGCGTATTGACTCATTTTGCCGCTCCACCAGTTCTAATGGTTTCTCATCCTTGGGGTTGGGGATCCTTATTCATGTTAACACATTTCGGATGGAAAGTTTTAATTGGAATCGTCATTTCCACTTTATTGTATGCTTTTATATTCCGTGCAGAATTCGCCAAGATAAAACTCACAAGGATGATACAAGGGCATGGCGACAGGCTGAGGAAAAATATTGTAAAAAGACCCTCTGTACCATTATGGATTGCTTTAGTACATATCCTAGCATTATACTGGATTATTGCTAACGAGAGTTATCCTGTAATATTCATGGGGACTTTCCTGCTCTTTATGGGTTTTTATCAGGCAACGCGTCCTCATCAGACACATCTTTCGCTAAAACCTCCGGTACTTGTAGGATGCTTTCTCGGAGGATTGATCGTCCATGGAGGTCTACAAGGTTGGTGGATCGAACCAATCCTAAGCAGCCTTGGAGAAAAGACGCTGATGATAACCACTGTCGGTCTGACGGCATTTAACGACAATGCCGCCATCACGTATTTGAGTACATTCAATCCGCATATAACCTTTCCATCGCAGTATGCCATCGTCGCTGGGGCTGTAGCCGGAGGGGGTCTAACAGTTATGGCCAACTCTCCAAACCCAGCAGGTCAACTTTTGCTAGGAAAGCATTTCAGCAGAGGGATTTCAGCTATAAGTCTTTTTGCTGGCGCATTGCCACCGACCATCATACAAGTTGTCTTACTATTGTACATATAGGCGTATCATTTTTCCGGCATCCAATAAATAGATTAGTCAACAACTTCTACAGTGCAGACTGTTGTCTCGCATAGCAATTTTCTATTAAGCTGTTTATTTTTCTTTCGAACGGATTTGATTAGATTGATTTTATTATCGTATAGCGTTTTCTCCATGCCAACAACATATTGGTGTGGATTGACAAAGCGTTTAATTCCCTGATGAAATCCTTGTAATTCATTGCGTGTATTTTCTCTGATACTATTAAGCAATGGTTCTTCATACACCTGTATACCATTACGAAAAATTGGCACAAGAAGATCGTGACTTTCCAGATCAGAAGCGATGTTCTTACAACGCGTAGGATCTATAGGATCTACAATCGTACACCCTGCCGACAGATCAGTATGAACATCATATAGAACATCAGCAACATTCTCTCCTGTATTGTAATATCTTTTAACTTGCTGAATTCCAGGATTAGAGATCTTCGTCATCTGCTCAGATAATTTTATCTTATATTCCCATTTTTCTCCAATATTCCGCACCGCTGAAAGTTTATATACACCATCAAGGGCAGGGTGATCTTTCGCTGTAACAAGACTTGTCCCAACACCCCACACAGTTATCTGAGCATTCTGATTCTTAAGCTCCGCAATAATCACCTCATCGAGGTCATTGCTAGCAACGATCTTGGTATCATACATACCTGCATCATCAAGCATCTTCCGTGCTTCGATGCTCAGATATGCCAGATCTCCAGAATCCAGCCGTATGCCGGAAAGCCGACCACCCCGTTGTTCCAGCCATTTCCCTGCAACAATAGCCTTTTTCACTCCTTCCAGCGTATCATACGTATCCACCAATAACACGCAATTGTGAGGCATGGCTTCAGCATATTTTTGAAACGCTTCGAGTTCGTCATCAAAAATCATCACCCAACTATGAGCTTGAGTCCCTTTGACTGGTATCCCGAAACACTTCCCGGCCAGCACATTAGAAGTAGCATGGCAGCCGCCGATATATGCTGCACGACTCGCGGTCATGGCGCCATCGGGTCCCTGAGCCCGTCGCAATCCAAATTCCAAAACACTTTCGCCTGCGGCAGCAATGCATATACGCGCAGCTTTAGTAGCAATAAGGGAAGGAAAATTTATCATATTAAGCAGGGGTGTCTCAAGAAGCTGACACTGGATGATAGGACCCTGTACGCGAACCATTGGCTCGTAAGGGAAAACAACGGTGCCTTCAGGAACAGCATCTACCTGACAAGAGAACTCAAGGCGTCCTAAATATTCCAGAAAAGTTTTTTCAAAAAGAGGTGTCCCGTTATCTCCTGTCAGTGTCGATAAATAATCGATATCAGATTTATCATACTGAAAATTATTTATGAAAGCAATGACGCTGCTGAGTCCAGCAGCAATAGTAAACCCGCCATTAAACGGCTTGTTCCTAAAAAATAGATGAAACACCGATTCTTTATCGGCAAGCCCCGTCCTCCAATATCCATACGCCATCGTCAACTGATAGAGGTCCGTAAGAAGAGGAAATGAGTTTTTTGTATTGCTGTACATGAGTATTCCTAATCGTTAGTAATTATTATTGCTGTCTAACTAATGCTACACACTGGTGTTTAAAATTCTTCGTGTGGAAAGCTGAGACCTTTCCCTGAATCTACAATCCTCACCGTAGCCCTTCCGAAAGAATTGCTGATTTGTAGCCAGTATGGGAAATAATCACAGTAATTTTGATTATCTCGCGGCAAATAGACTTCTATCTCTTTACGCGCAAGCTCTGTTCCGTCATCAGGCCACAATGATTTCCATGCATCGAACAAAATCTTTGGAATAACCTCGCCATCAACAACCATTTTAGGATTCCAATATGATCGATGATCCACTCCTTCGCATGACTGGGGACCTAATCTACGCCGTTCTCTTTCGGAGACAGGAGAAAACTTCAATGTCATTAGTGTCGATAAAAAAATGTCTGCATACGAAACATCCAACCAACTATTATTCGATAACGAATAACATTCATCCATCTTACCTGTATCAAGATTTATACTATATACGATCCACGACGTATGTTTCGGAGCACCTTGCTCAAACCAGCTTCTCCATACTATTCCATTCCCGAACTTGGGAGTGGAAACTTCTTCTACAATGATATGACGATCGCTTTTCGATCGTATATGGAACAAGGTATACGTCTTACCATACAATGTAACAATAAACTCTCCAGGAACAGCTTCAGCAAGGTTTTCTAAAAACGAAAACTCCATTTCACTGCAAAAGCCCAAAGAGACGATGCTAACGATAAGCAATAAAAGTGCATAAAACCGTCTCATGCCATAATTCCTTTCTGCTAGTTATAAACAATTTTTAAACAACCAAACGACTCAACAAAAACAGATAAACACCACGCCTCATATATTAACAAGAAAGCACCGTAATATGCTATCTTTTAGTATATTACACCATCAGCAAACCTTCTAGATACACGTCTTTTACCGAAAATCGTTCAATAACGCTTCAGTATAATGACATTATACCGACATGTTGCCAACATTTTTTCCACATGTTTACGCACTTTGTGCTCAACACATTGCGATTTCAGGTGAACTAATGGTGAAAATCGTAAAATTGTAAAATTGTGGATAAAAAACATGTTATCTAATACCATGTTTGTTTTTACTTTCCCATAGAGGGGTTATCGAGATGAAGTTATATTCATTACGCCATTCACGACGTGTTATGCACCATGTTTTTGCTTTATATAAAAGAAAATGGAAGAAGCTATCACCGTCGGAACTCGATGCTCTTGAAAACGATCTTGAACGGCTTGACAAAGCAATTATGAAGTCTGATCGCAATAGCGCCAATGAACTTGCACAGAAGCTCGAAACATTCGCCAGAGATCATTTTAAAAAAACGCTTTTCGATCACTTTTTCGAATTTGCCGCAGCACTAGCCTTCGCATTAGTAGTTGCGACAATAATCCGTCAGACATGGTTTGAGCCCTACAAGATTCCTACAGGGTCAATGCGCCCTACAATTAAGGAAGGCGACTACATGGTAGTTTCCAAGACTGACTTTGGCATTAACATACCGATGAAACCCGATCATTTTTATTTTGATCCTGATCGAGTATTGCGCACTGGCATTATTACGTTTACCGTCGAGGATCTTGACGTACCATTTCCAGACACGACATATTTTGGTATATTCCCCAGCAAAAAAAGATATGTCAAGCGTCTTATGGCCAAGCCTGGAGACATCTTATATTTTTATGGCGGTAAAATTTACGGTATTGACAAAGATGGCAGAGATTTAACAGAGCTACGGAATTCCCCTCATCTTAAAAAAATCGACCATATACCATTTATATCATTTGAAGGGAATACTACCGCTGAGAAGTCAAAAAATCGCCATATTATTTCAACAACGACCTTCCACCAGATGAATCATCCTATTGCTAATCTAACGGTATGGAAAAACGGGAAAGTCGAAGGGAAACTTTTGAACGACTCTATCACAAGCTATGGGGATCTCTGGGGTTTCAAAAACTATGCGACGGCACGATTATTAACGAAGAAGCAGGTTACAGATCTCACAGATTTCGATGTCGAGCATCTCGAAGACGGTCTTCTTTATTTAGAGTTACGCCATTCTCCTTCGCTACCAACGTCATCTCCAATTTTACGCCAATCGAAGAGCGGCGACGTTCCACATGCCATGTTAAAAACACATACAACAATAATCCCACTACAGCAACGTCACCTTGATGCAATTAAGAACAACTTTTATACCAGTCGTTTCGTCATCAAAAATGGCCACGCTACACAATATAATGCCAATAATCCAAAATTTTCAACCTTCAGCCCAACCTTCACAAATGTGCCCGATGGATGTTATGAATTTTATTATGGGACAGGATACTCTGTAGGATTTGGCGGAATAGTCAAACCATTGACGCCCGATCATCCTTTATATGACAACGCGCCAAATGCAATTCAAAAGATTTTTAATACAGGGATGGATATGCTTACTTTTTATGAGCCTTCAGAACTTTACCCTAATATCTTCCCTTCGCGATATGCATATTTCCGTGACGGAGATCTCTATCTTATGGGTGCAGCTGTTATTAATAAAGGAGACACCACTCTTGAGACATTCCTACAAAGAGAGAACGACCGAAAAGTCAATGAAAAAGGATATTCGCCGTTCTGCGACTATGGTCCCCCTCTGAAAGATGATGGAATGATCGATGAAGCGTTTATAAAAGCATTTGGCATTGAAATGCCTGAGAAAATGTACCTGGCCCTTGGCGACAACCATGCACAAAGCGGTGACAGCAGGGAATTCGGCTTTGTCCCGGAGAAGAATCTTCGTGGTGCACCATTGATCATGGTGTGGCCTCCCGGAGATCGCCTTGGGACCCCGAATCAGCCGCACTATCCATGGTTTACAGTTTCCCGCATTACCATCTGGAGCATAGCCATATTCATTGGAATTGTATGTTATATAATATACAGGACGCGTATACGTAAGCCTCATTTTAAGAAACTAAGCCACTAATCCGAAAAACAAACAAAAAAGACATTGCTATACCACAGTTTAGACTATCTAGGAAAAAGCAAATTTGAAAGTAAGCAAAAAAAATATCTAAATAAATGGTGGTAATACCGTATACTGTACCAAAATAAACTCAACACTTACCAAATCAAATAGAAAGATATGTTATTAGAAAGCACTCTAGACCTCATTGGAAACACCCCCCTGTATCATTTCAAAGGCGAATCAATATACGCCAAAGCGGAGTTTTTAAATCCTAGCGGAAGCATCAAGGATCGTATAGCGCTTGCTATCATTGAACACGCTGAAAACGATAAATTATTGCATTCCAATTCCATTATCGTAGAGGCTACCTCTGGAAACACAGGCATCGCCATGGCATTAGTGGGCACCTTAAAAGGATATCCAGTACAAATTGTCATGCCTGAAGATATGAGCGAAGAACGCAAAAAACTCATAAAACTTTTGGGAGCAAGCCTAGTATTAACACCTAAAGAAGACGGTATCGCTGGAGCAGTACATACGGCTCAAGAAATGGCCAATAAAAACCATAATATTTTCTTTCCAAAACAATTTGAAAATCTCGATAACCCACGCGTCCATTATGAAAAGACCGCTACAGAATTATGGAAGCAAATGAAAGGTGATATTTCGTTCGTTATTGCAGGAATCGGAAGCGGAGGCACATTACAGGGCATTGGAAAATACGTCAAAGAATACCAACCTAATGCTAAAGTTATAGCCGTAGAACCAAAAAATGTCTCAGCATTGCTTGGACATGAACCTGGACTACATCAAATACAAGGCATTGGCGACGGTTTTATTCCAGAGGTTCTCGATGTTTCACTTATAGATGACATTATTGAAATTACCGATGAAGACGCAATAAAAACAACGCGTGAACTCAATAAAAAATACGGTCTTCTCGTAGGAATCTCTTCCGGAGCAAATGTCTGGGCTGCAAGACAGCTGGCAAAGGAAAACAAAGGGAACATAGCTACAGTCCTACCTGACCGTGCTGAACGCTATTTCAGCACGGCACTTTTCTAAAACATATCAGCAAATAAATGATTCGCTATGCCGCGTCTTTTTCTAATAAAAGACCTTCTTGAAGTGAACCATCTCTTTCTTGAAGTAAACCATCACAGTTGATTTTTTCTATTAATGACACCGTTGCAACAGTATCTTTAGCACCGACTCTAACAACCCCAGCTCCCTCAGCCTCGGTCATGCGAAGATAAGCCCCAGGCCGAGTAGACGTGTGTTCCTGATATGCATCGACAAAAACTCTATGAATTAGTGAATACCCTTTCTCCTGTAGAATCTCGACATATTCGAAAAACAGGAAATCTTCAGGACATGAAGAAAATGCTACTTCAACAGCTTCGAACCATTCAGCATCATCGACATTTTTCCCGACAACAACGCCATATCCTCCGGCTCCTCGAATCGGCTTCAAGACCAGTTCATCTTTATTTTCTATTGCTTCAGCTAAAGAAAGAGATGGAATTTCATGAACGGGAATATTATCAATCATCAATCCATAAGATTTTGTTGATGCAAAAATAGGTTCTTCACCTAAATAATATCTAATGAATTCTTCAACAAACGGATAGATTATTTTCGAATCTGCCATAGAAGTCCCCGGAGCATGCCCAACAATAAGATTTCCTGCTAGAATAGCCCCAAGACTTCCTGGAATATCCTGCGCCTCTTCAAGAGACTCTCCGATTTCTTCGTAGCGATTTCTAAATAATTCACAACTCAGATCCAGACTGAAATCATACCCATTATGATCGATAAAAGAGACTTCAAAATCGTTATCACCTTTTTGATAACTCTTAAGAAAAACTCTATCATCCAATACATACAAATCATCCTGGTCAGCAAAATCTATACTTTTTTCATTTAGGACTGCCCTCTTCGGCGAAAATGTCTCTCCCATCCTAATCGCATCGCTACAATACATCACATATTTACCAGATAAAGGTAAAAACCATGACTTCATTTTATTTATATAATCGCTTTCTAATTGATAAGGATCGAAAACATTAAACTGCTCAAAAGACCGACGAAGCACATCAGCCATAGCATAGATATCCTCACGCCCGCCTAACGATCCGATATTATCTTCGATAACCGTTATTTTACCATCCTGGTTTCTTTGCAAATTCAAATCAGAACCACATATTATCGCCATCGTTTCAATCTGTAGCTTACCGACGAATTCTCTAAATCCCTGTGATTCCATCGCATATTCCACAATCGATTCCGGAATAATATTATCTTTGATAACATTATTTTCCCCACTATATATATCTTTCAAAAACAGCAACAATGCTTTAGTCCTTTGCTCAGCACCCCTCGAACATAATTCAAACTCTTCCTGAGTAAGGATTCCTATATATTTAACTGACATAAAGTCTTCTTCAGGTATATTGCTTTCTTCTTGCAAAAGCTTCTGATAGTCGGAATATTCAGGATATTCCTGTAGATCAAGAGAATATGGCACCTTTTGCAATTGTGAAGAAACAAAGGCACCATCAGCGGTTTTTTCTGAAGCAAACAACAGTCCCGTAGAGATGAAGAAAGTAACAAACAAAACAGCACAAATATTTTTTTTCATTAATCATTCTCCATATTTTCAAGTTCTTTTAGGATAGCTATACGCTCAACATCAACATTCTTAAGTTGTG
>Ga0307991_1001491_pt1 | contig 16296 bp, 14 predicted proteins | sample EllFjometagen131_FD_203146 | JGI IMG/M metagenome (GOLD analysis project Ga0307991, IMG submission 203146) | Marine microbial communities from Ellis Fjord, Antarctic Ocean - #131 | ecosystem: Environmental > Aquatic > Marine > Unclassified | place: Southern Ocean | collected 2014-10-08
GTTATTACTTATTTTCACATTTTTCAAAACCGGGTGTTTATGTTCTCCAAATTTTTCAACTATTATACCTCTTTCAGTCGGCCATGGTAGTTTCCCCTTATTACTTGAAAAATTTATTGCAATATTTTGTTCCTCCGGTGTCAACTTCATTATTCCACTTCCTTTACTTCTTTCTCTTTCTTCAGCAATAATTCTTACAATTTCTTTTTCAAGTTCTCTTGAAATTCTCTCTCTTTTCTTTAATTCATTCCTTAGCTTCCTTTCCTTCTTCCCAAGGTTTACTACCATTCTGTTCTTTTTATCCTTTTCAATATTCAGCTTTTTCTTTTCAGCTTTTCTTATATTTAATAACTCTTGCTTTACATCTCTTTCCTTTTCCAATTCTATCTCTTTAATATCCAGAACATCATTTATTGCCATAATTTTCTTTCCCTGCTTTTTTCTATAAGCAGCGTATTGCTGATAATACTTTATTCTTTTATATGCCTGTCCATAATTTTTTGACGCTAAAATATAAATAATACTCTCCTGATTCTTTGCTTTCTTATAACTACCAACTATTATTTTTTCATATTCCTTCTTTATTTTCATTAAATCATTTTCAAGCGAACTCATTACCCATTTATTTTCTTCAATCTTCTTATCTACTAAAACAATTTCCTCCTCTAATGAATTTACATAATAGTTCCGTTTATCAATTTTCCTGTTAAGTATTATTAATTGATTTAATGATTGCTTTCTTGATTTTTCCGTTCTTCCAAGTAATATATTTGTAAATTCAATATCTCTCATTGTTCTGGATCTTTCATCTTCAAGTTCCTTTCTCTTTTGACAAAACCCTTCTCCCGCGGACCCTATCGCCCACATTATCAGCATTATACACAAACACTTTTCAACCTTTTCGTAAATCATAAATTAATTATCTTATATCCAACAGGCATTTTAATCTTCTTGTTAATCTGCCTGTCAATTTCAACTTTTTCATATTTAATTATTGCAAAATATTTCCCTTTCATATTATGTACTTCAATTTTTATTTCTTTTGGAAATTTTACCTTTCCAACATTGTTCCAATTTAAATATTCAATTTTTACCATATCTATCTCACCATTTTTTTCCATGTATTCAATAACATTGTAATTATCCATTTCTACAGTAAACCTTTTTTTTCTCTTTTTAACACCTGTTTCACAAATAATTAATTCACTGCTTTGTTCTCTTCTTTTTATATCATATCTATTTCCCTCATTTTCTTCATTATTTTCTAATTCTTCTATAACCATCAAATTATTGTTAATAAGTAAATCTTCTGCTTTTACATAACTATTAATCAATCCAAAATATTTTTCCATTTGTTCATACCTTCCACAATACACTTCTTTTTTCATCCTATCCACAATTTTCACAGAGTCTCTTGTTAGTAAAACCCTTACTATTTCAATGCCTATTCCGCTTTTAACAGTTATCGCAATTTCTTCACCTTTAACAATTTTTATATCTCCATAAAATTCTTTTCTTTTCCAATTTTCTTTTATCTCGCAACTATACTTTTTTATCCAAATTGTTTTAGCATCAATCTTGTTTTTTTCCAAATTTTCTTTTACACTTTCTACATCGTCTCTATAAGAATAATTAGTACTATTCCTTGTGGTTTTACATCTCGTCAACCCTGTAAATAATAAGCAGACACAAACAACTATAATATTTATTTCCCTTTGTTTCATATTTCATTTAAAATTAATGCATTACTATAAATCATAATAATTATATGGATTTTGCGATTCGCCTGGCGGATAAGCAATCTCTCCTGGTTTTTCGTAAAGTCCATGTTAATTTATTATTTAGTATTCCTGTTGTTCTTGGGAGATTGCTTCCTCAATTTTCTTTTCAATTTTAATCTTATCCCCACCTAAAATAATTGCATCCTCCCAGGTTTCAACAGCGTTTTTATATTCTTTCAACTCATATAGTATATCCCCATAATGTTCTGATATTTCCGCATCATTTACCCCTGCATTATTCATGGCTTTTTCTATATACATTTTTGCTTCATTAATTTTCCCCATTTTAAACAAAATCCATCCATATGTATCTAAATATGTAGAATTTACAGGTTCCGCTTTTATACACTTACTACTCATTTTAAAAGCTTTTTTCAACTTATGACTTCTTTCTGATAAATAGTATGCATAATTATTTAATAAAATTGTATTTCCCGGATCAATTTCCAAAGCTATTTCCATTGCCTTATCTGATTTCCTGTTCAAACCCATACTTCTGTAACTATCACCTATTAAAGAATAAAATTGAATTTTTAATTGATTGTCATTTTTCAGTAAACTCAATCCCTTTTCCAATGCTTTAATTGCAATATCATATTTCTTTAACTCACTTGCCGAAATTCCCCTTAGCATATACAATGTAGGCCTCTCCGGATAAATTTTAATCGCCTGTTCACTTTCCTCATATAGCTCCTGATAATTTCTCATACTATTTTCAATCAACAGAAACTGTTCCCATAAAACAAAATTCCCTTTACCTTTATCTATTATATATTCTAACTTACTTCTTACTACCTCCAATTTCCCGGTCCTTATACACAAATCTGCCACAATAGCTTTGACTTTAAAGTCATCGGGATATTGATCCTCAAGTTTCTCAATTAATATTTCAATATTTGCGATAAAGTCCTTTGTTTCTTCCGGGTTTGATACAAAAGATAACATCAAACTCACTTTTTCGTTCACATTTATTTCTCGATTGTCTATAATCTCTCTTACTATTTCAAAAACTTTTGAGTATTCCTTCTTTTTTCTATAATATCCTAATAATGAAATTTTTGCATTATAATTATCCGGATCTATTTTAAACATTGTTTCATAAGTCTCTTTAGCTTTTTCATCATATCCGTTATTGTTATAAAGCTCGGCCAGGACACCCAGAATATTCACATCATTTTCATATATTTTTAACAGCTTATCCAATTCATTTTTCGCCATCCCGAATTCTCCTTTCCTTTCATAAATCTCCACCTTTGCAAGACCCAAATATTTACTTATCCCAACTTTTTCTTCCAATTTTTCATATATTTCCAGGGCTTTTTCATTATCACCATTTTCCTTATATAATTCACTTAAATTAAAACCCAAATCATTTCTATCAGGGAATTTTTTATAAATTTTTTCATATATCACTATCGTACTATCAACATTTTTTGTAATATGGTATAAATTAGCAAGATGTAATTTATACCAAATATTTTCTTCGTCTATTTTCTCAGCTCTTTGGGCATACTTAATTGCATTATTATAGTCTCCTGTTAGATTATAAATACCAGATAATTCATAACAAGCAGCAGAGCTTTTTGAATTAAGCGATAACATTTTTTCAAAATATCCTACTGCTTGTCCAAAATTTCCAAGCATTTTCTGTTTTACCCCTTCAACGAAATAATATTTGTATTCCGTATTACTTTTTTTTATTTCTGCTTTTTTACTATTTCCTTTAGTCTTAGTAATAAAATCATTTATCGAACATCCTGTAACCAAAACAGTTACAATCAATAATCCAAATATTGTTTTCTTCACTCTCTTCATTTTTTGTAACTAATTAATTTAAGTTGCTCGCTTCTGGTTATTGGTTAATATACTTTAATTCCATTTTTTGTAAAATCATTGCGATCATAATTCAAAGATTAATCATTTTTTAACTATTTAATATTCAGTAAACAAGTAACCAGGAACCAGAAACATAATTTACTTATTTCCTGTATGTCCGAAACCATCCTTTCCTCTTTTTGTTTCATTTAACTCAATTACCTCCTCAAAACACGCTTTCTCATATCTGTTAATGACCATTTGACATATTCTGTCTCCATCACATATATCTACATTTTCATTCGACAGATTAATAAGAATTACCATAATTTCCCCTCTGTAATCAGCGTCAATTGTTCCCGGAGTATTCAATACTGTAATTCCTTTCTTTAATGCCAGTCCGCTTCTTGGTCGAATTTGTGCCTCATATCCATCTGGTAGTTCAATAAATAAACCTGTTGGTACTAATGTTCTTGCAAGCGGTTTAAGATTAATCTTCTTTATTATATGTGCCCTCAAATCCACTCCGGCAGACTGTTCGGTACTGTATTCCGGCAATTTATTATTTGACTTATTTACTATTTTTATTATCATTAATTTGGTTTTATTCTTATAGATTCTAATTTTTCTATTTAAAATTCCGGTTAAAACTTTTCCTTATCACCTAATCACCTCATTTCCTTTTCTCTCCTTATTTTCCATTTAATTTTTTCTTTCCATGAAACAACAACAATAAAAAGTATTAGAAACCCTGTATTAATAAATAGATTAATCATATCAATATCTGTTTTTACTTTTCTCGAAACCCAATATAGTACCAGACCAAATACAAAATATATTAAAATTTTCACTGTTTCATATGGTATTTTATAAAATCTTTTACCAATAAAATAAGACATAATAACCATTATAAGGTAACAGGCAATATGAGCCCATGCAGAAGCATGGTATCCAAAAACAGGCACAAGGCTTACATTTATAACCACCGTAACTAATGCACCTACACCCGTAATAAGTGCCCCATATTTTGTGAGTTCATTTATCTTATACCATACAGAAAGATTTACAAAAACCCCATATAGTAAATATCCTATTAAAATAATTGGCACCACCTCCAGGGCCTGACTCACAATAAAATTCTTTCCCAGCAATAATTTTACAATAATATCCAGATAAAACATAACCCCAAGGAAAATAAACAAACCAAACAATACAAAATATTTCATTACTACAGCATATATTTCTCTTGCATTTTTCTTATTTGAATTGGCAAATGCAAAAGGTTCAAAAGCATACCGGAACATTTGTATAAACAATGCCATAATAACTCCAATTTTATAATTTGCGCCATATATCCCCAGTTGATTCATTGCTGTACTTTGGTCTGTTAACAGGTATTTCAAAACAATTTTATCCACAACATCATTTATTGTTCCTGCCAAACCTGCAATTAGCAATGGAAAACTGTATTTTATCATTTTTTTCCATAGAATTTTATCAATTATTACTCTAATGCCAATAATTTCCGGTAACAACAGTATAATTGTTACTATGCTACCCGCCAGATTTGCTATAAACACATATCCAACGCCCACTTCCGGTGAATATATCAGGCTTATAACACCATCGGGGGCTTTTGAATAAATTTTAGGAGCCAGGACATAGAAAAATAATGCCAATCCAATAATTACAACAACATTAACAATTTTGATCATGGCAAATTTAAAACCTTTTTCTTCTCGTCTTAGTTTTGCAAAGGGGATTGCGGTACAGGCATCTATTGTTATTATTAATGAAAAAAGCAAAATATATTCCTTATTATCAGAATATTCCATAACATCCGCAATCTGTTGGTTAAACAGTATTATTGCCAATATAAATAATGATGATGTTATTAGTATAGATCCCAGGGCGGTGCTGTAAACTTTTTGAGGTTGATTTTCCTTTGAAGCAAATCTAAAATATCCGGTCTCCATTCCATAGGTTAGAATAACAAGTAAAACCACCATATAAGCATATAGTTCGGTTACTATACCATATTCTCCCGTATTAAATACCCTTGTATAAAAAGGTGTTAGAAGGGCATAGTTTAGAAATCGGGGTACAATTGTTCCTAAGCCATAAATAGCAGTTTGCCCTACCAGTTTACGTATTTGCTCCAAAATAATAACTTAATTATTAATAATATATCTTAATTTTGTACTACTAATAAAAACCTTAAAAATAATGAAAAGATTTGTATTCGTTTTTTTAATATTTTCAACCATTTTCTTTCTCTCTACTTCCTGTTCTTTTTCCCTTAACGGATCAAAAGAAAACATTATTATTATTGAAACAACTTTAGGTACTATCAAAGTAAAACTTTATAATGAAACGCCCTTACACCGTGATAATTTTATTAAGCTTGTTAAAGATGGTTACTATAACGAACAATTATTCCACAGGGTTATCAACAATTTTATGATCCAGGCAGGCGATCCCGCTACCAGAACTAAATTTACTCCTGAAGAAAAAAAGAATAATGGACCCGGATATACTATTCCTGCAGAAATCAATCCCTCATTATTTCATAAAAAAGGGGTTATTGCCGCAGCCAGAGAAGGCGATAATGTAAATCCTGAAAAAAGATCTTCCGGCTCACAATTTTATATTGTTCAAGGTAAAATTTTTAATGATGCTGAACTTGATCAAATTGAAAAGCGCATTAACGATCAAAATAAGCAAGCTTTATTCTTTAAATATATCAATAAAGAAAAAGAAAAGGCTATTGTAAATGAGGAAGTAATTGATTATGCAAAAATTCAACAGGCGGCTACAATTTCGCTTCAAAAAGACATTAATAATTTACCCATTTTTTCTATTCCCCCTGAGCAAAGATCTGTTTATAAATCCCTTGGTGGAACACCGCATCTTGATGGTTTTTATACTGTTTTTGGTGAGGTTATAGAGGGTATTGAAGTTATTGACAAAATTGCCGGTTTAAAAACATCTGACAGCGATAAACCATTGACAGATATTTACATTACTAAAATGAAGTTGTCTCGTTCCTGGTTTTAATTTTTCTAACACTTTTATATTTTATACCCATAAATTTATGCAGGAAAGAATAAATAAATTAAAAACTGAAGTTGATAATTTTACTACCAGTAATATTAATAATCTGGAAAATTTTAGGATTCGTTTTCTCGGGAAGAAAGGATTTATTCCTCTTCTCTTTTCTGACTTTGTTTCTGTTTCTCCCGACCAAAAACGGAAATATGGAAAACTTATAAATAATCTTAAAAAAATAACTATTGAAAAGATCACCAGCCTGAAAGCCATTCTTGAAGAGAAATTATATCAAGTATCAAATACCGATTTAACTCTTCCCGGAGATTCTTTTCCGGTTGGCTCCCGCCACCCTATATCTATTATAAGAAATAATATAATAGATATTTTTACCCGTATTGGTTTTATTGTTTCTGAAGGTCCTGAAATTGAAGATGATAATCATGTTTTTTCAAAATTAAATTTTCCTCCCGAGCATCCTGCCCGTGATATGCAGGATACTTTCTTTATCGAAAAAGAACAATCTGACAACACAAAAAAATCAGATATACTTCTTCGAACTCACACCTCATCAGTTCAGGTCAGAGATATGGAAAATTCAAGCCCGCCAATCAGAACTATTTCTCCGGGTAGAGTTTTTCGCAATGAGGCAATAAGCGCAAGAGCTCATTGTATTTTTCACCAGGTTGAGGGTTTATATATTGACACCAATGTCTCTTTTGCCGATCTTAAACAGACATTGTTGTATTTCGCAAAGGAAATGTTCGGTCAGGATACCAAAATCCGTTTAAGACCGTCTTATTTCCCTTTTACAGAACCCTCCGGAGAAATGGATGTTTCATGCCTTATATGTGGCGGCAAGGGTTGTGCGGTTTGTAAACACACCGGTTGGGTTGAAATTCTCGGTTGTGGAATGGTTGACCCAAATGTTTTGGACAATTGCAACATAGACAACAAGAAATATACCGGTTTTGCTTTCGGCATGGGAATTGAAAGGATTGCACAACTTAAGTATAAAGTAAATGATCTTCGTTTATACTTTGAAAATGATGTTCGTTTTCTTAGTCAGTTTCATGCCTCAATTTAAGAAGTAGGTAGTAAGAAGTAAAAAGTAGATAGTAAGGGGGGGGTCAGGGCATTATTATTCTTATCTCGTGTGTTAATTCCATTGCTTTCATGTAGCTATAACTTACTCCACAATATTTGTCTTGTGAAAGGTTCACTGCTTTTTCCAGTTTCTCTAAAGGAAGGTCCCTTCCTGTAAATTCGTATGTTAGGTGTATTTTGTAAAAATGCCTGGGGTGTTCTTCTGTTAATTCACCATCAACTTTCACATTAACATTTTCGAAATTTACTCTCATTTTCCTTAAAATAGATACAACATCCATAGCCGTACATCCGCCCAGTGCAGCAAGCATTAATGGTTTTGGCCTTGGCCCCATATTCTTACCCCCAACTTTTTCGTCAGCATCAATAATAATTTTATGCCCATTTACTTCAACTTCAAAAGCCATTTTTTCCTTAAGTGATACATTTACTGTCTCTTTCATCGATTATGCTTTTTATTATTACTATATTTCTACAAAGATAATTTTTATATTTATTTCATATTTATTTCATATTTATTTCCATCTTTGTAATTATCCTAAATATCTACAAATGAATAATAGTTCATATATACAAGATTGTAATGATTGTTCTTTGTTGAATAATTCCATATTTAAACACCTAAAAAAGAAAGAACTCGACCGTGTTAACTATGAAAAAGAATGTTATTCTTACAAAAGAGGAAAGATAATCTATAATGAAGGAAGCCGTATTAACGGCTTTTATTGTATCAATAAGGGTATTATTAAAATTTACAAAACAGGTATAGACGGTAAGGGTCAAATTATCCGTTTTGCAAAAAGGGGCGAAATAATTGCTTATCGTTCGTTATTAAGTAACGAGGTTGCGTGTACTTCTGCAAAGGTAATTGAAGATGCGGTATTTTGTTTTATCCATGGCAAGACCATGGTTTCTCTAATAAAGAATAATGGCGATTTTTCTTTAGAATTGATTAAGCTAATATGCCTTGAGCTTGGGGAAGCAAATTCTTATATCACTGATATTGCACAAAAAACCGTCAGGGCACGACTTGCTGAAATTCTTCTCCATCTCAAAAAGGAATTTGGTGTTAATAGTGATAATGTTTTAAAAATATCACTTACCCGTGAAGAAATTGCTAATATTGTTGGAACGGCTACAGAGTCTGTTATAAGATTATTGTCTGAATTTAAATCTGATTCTTTAATTGAATTAAATGGCAGGCAAATCAAAATTCTTGATGAACAAGAACTTAATAAAATTATTAACTTGTTTTAGTTGAACATAAATTTTGTCTTTCCCTATAATTAGTTGTTCATTCTTTTACTTTCCTGCATTTCTTTAATCAAGTATGTTATTTAGTATTACATAAACAACTAAACCAAATACTATCAATCCTCCACTAATAATCAATATTTTATTGCTTTCCGCCTTGTTAAATTCAGTTATTGCAAGCGTGACAACACCTGCAATAATAAAAAGAAGACCAGAATGTTTTAAATACTCTTTCATCTGATGATTTTTTAATTTATTATTTATTATGATCTATGGCTTTAATAATCAATATAATATGAGTATTTCTATATCAATTTTTAATACTTCAAATATATACAAATTTGCCAGTCAAAACAAAATCATCTGAATAACAAACCGGTTTTTCCTGTATTTTTTTTTCCAATATGCAAATATGTTTTCTCTGTTACCTCGCGGCCTCTTTGTGTTCTTTTAATATATCCTTCCTTTATTAAGAATGGTTCATATACTTCTTCAATGGTCCCGCTATCCTCACCAACAGCTGTTGCAATAGTAGATATTCCTACAGGACCACCGTTAAATTTTTCAATAATTGTAAATAAAATTTTATTGTCCATCTCATCCAATCCATGCTGATCAATATTCAGCGCTTTAAGGGAATATTTAGAAATTTCCTGATCTATCTCGCCACTTCCTTTTACCTGTGCAAAATCTCTTATCCTTCTAAGTAACATATTTGCTATCCTTGGTGTTCCCCTGCTTCTTGAAGCAATTTCCATAGCAGCATTCTCACTAATATTGATCTTAAGTATTTTAGCTGATCTTTTTACAATTGTTTTAAGAACAATTTTATCATAGTAGTCCAGGTAAAAATTAATTCCAAATCTTGCCCTTAGCGGACTTGTAAGCAATCCGGATCTTGTTGTAGCACCCACAAGGGTAAACGGATTTAGCTCCAATTGAACCGATCTTGCCCCCGGGCCTTTATCTATCATTATATCAATAAAGTAATCCTCCATTGCCGAATATAGATATTCTTCTACAACAGGATTTAAACGATGTATTTCATCAATAAAAAGTACATCTGATCTTTCAAGATTAGTGAGCAAACCAGCAAGATCACCCGGTTTATCCAGAACCGGGCCTGAAGTAATTTTCATATTTACATTCATCTCTTTTGCAATTATGTATGCAAGGGTGGTTTTACCAAGTCCCGGTGGACCATGCAGCAAAACATGATCTAATGCCTCTGATCTTTGGCTGGCAGCTTCTACAAATACTTTAAGATTGTCAATTACTTTATTCTGCCCTTTGAAATCAATAAATTCCAGGGGGCGAAGTTTTTGTTCATATTCGTTTTCTCCCTGTGAAAGTTTTTCTTTTCTTATATTTATTTTTTCATCCATCAGGGTCTTTTTATTTTATAATTTTCACATTGCTTTCCGGCAAATTAAGCTTCACGCCATTTACTCTGTATTCCTTATCGTCTTTGTATGTTATTGTCAATATAAGGTTTCCGTCTTCGTTATATTTTTTCCACGTTTTTTCTCTACGTCCGTTATTATAAAATCTTTCTTCTTTCATATTCCCATTCTGCCAGAAGATTTGATGCCTTCCCTCGGCGTTCCCATTTGTAAATTTCCCTTTATATTTTAACGATTCATCCTCATAAAAATGTTTCCATATGTCGTTTTTCAATCCTACTATATATTCACCCACTTCGCTGTGATCCCCTACACTTGTTTTCCATGCTCCATCCATTTCTCCATCAAGGAAATAACCCTCCGTAATAACATTTCCATTTTTTGAATATTCAGTATAAACACCATCTCTTTTACCATTAAAATACTCTTCTTCTTTTATTAATTTTCCATTATTATTATACCATTTCCATAACTCATCTGGTTTTCCGTTTCTGTATTTCCCTGTTTGCTCAATTTTTCCATTTTTATAATAATACTTCCATGTCCCGGTTTTTTTATTATTTACATATTGTCCTTCCGAAAACAATTTTCCTTTTGTATGATAATTTTTCCAGGCTCCTTGTTTTTCTCCTTTTTCATTAACAATTCCTACTGAAATTACGTTACCATTATTATCATATATTTTTGAATTAATGATCTCTCCGTCTTTTGAATATTCCCTATGAATACCAATAATAGTGTTTTTTCTGTATGGTCCGCTAAACTTAAGATTCCCGTCATTATCATATATTTTTCTTATTTCGATTTCCTCCTGATCATCAACTGCATTATCGTCAACAATTACTCCATTTTCGTATCGTAAGGTAAGTATCAAATTTCCTTTTTGGTCATATTTTTTATAGTATCCTTCAAGCTCATTATTCTTGAAACCTTTCTCAATAATTACTTTACCATCTTCATAAAATTCTTTCCAAATACCTTGTTTCTCTCCCTTTTCATCTATTCTGTTTACCAGCTCTCTGTTAATAAGTCTGTCTTTATTATATTCATATATCGTAATTATTTTTCCCTCATTATTATATTCTAGTTCCCTCCCGTTTTTTTTCCCGTTTAAATAATTTCCCTCATTTTTAATATTATTATTATCATAGTAATAATATGATTTCCCTTCTTTTTTATCATTTACATACAGTTCTCTGGAGTATATATAACCCTCCGGTTTATTAATATTTTCATAGTCATATGTATAATAATAACCATTTTTCTTCCCGTATAGATAATTTATCTTTTTAAGAGTATCTGCAGACAGGCTATAAAACACCCATATACTATCCAATAAATTATTTTTTCTGTTGCCTTCTGATTTTAATACACCGCTAACATAATAAGTTTTCCAGAATCCATTCGGTTTTCCATCTACCATATTTCCTTCACTTGAAACCTGACCATTTGGATAATAAAACCTGTTAAACCCATTTTGATTTATTAAATTATCCTGTCCTTTTAAAGCTAAATTTCCAATAACCAGGAAAATAAATAAAATAAAATAAAATATATTTCTCCTCATTTTCACCTACCTTAATAAAACCAATTCGCTATTTAAAATCATTCTATAAATTCAAACAAATATGAATTTAAAGTACCAAATAACAAAAAATAATAAACAACTTAACGAAGTGATCTCACAGCTTGCCCCGTTTTTTTCGGGGAACACCTTTAAAATTAATTATTTTGTGAGTAAATAATACCCAATGTTTCAAAAAACAAAAACCAAACAGTACATATAAAATAATTTATTTGATTTTTATATTTATTGTTTTATAATCCCAATTTCTTACTTATTTCTAACATCCTGATAATACTTTTTTCGGCTTTTTTTCTTAATTTCTCATCAATTTTTATTTCAGGCATTTCATATTTTAAAGTATTGTAAATTTTCTCCATTGTTATTAGTTTCATAAAATTACAATCATTACAACCACATGTTGAATCTTTAGAAGGAGCAACAATAAATACTTTTTTTGGATTATTTTTTTTCATTTGATGAATAATTCCTGGTTCTGTTGCTACGATATACTCTTGTGAATTATTTTCTATTGTATATTTTAACAAAGAAGATGTTGATCCTATATGATCTGCAACCAATAATACCTGTTTTTCACATTCAGGGTGTGCAATTATCTTTGCTTTCGGGTGCTTTCCTTTAATTTCAAGTATTTTTTCTAACGAAAATCGTTCATGAACATGACAAGCTCCATCCCATATAACCATATCTCTTCCTGTTAAATTTTTTACATAATTGCCAAGATTTTTATCTGGTGCAAACAATATTTTTTCATTACGTGGCAATGATTTTACTATCTCCAATACATTTGATGAGGTACATGCAATATCTGTTAAAGCCTTTATTTCTGTAGTTGTATTAACATATGATATAACAGTGTGATCAGGATATTTTTTCAAAAACTTAGCAAATTTATCAGACGGACAAGATTCCGCTAATGAACAACCGGCATTTAAATCCGGTAATAATACTTTCTTACCAGGCGATAATATTTTTGCTGTTTCAGCCATAAAATGAACTCCTGCAAAAACAATTATTTCAGAATTTGTTTTTGCAGCCTGTTGTGATAAAGCAAGACTATCTCCAACAAAATCAGCTATATCTTGTATTTCACTATTTTGATAAAAATGAGCAAGTATAACAGCGTTTTTACTTTTTCTTAATTTATCAATTTCATCATTGATATTCAATTTATTATCTATTTTAATATCAATAAATCCTTTTTCTTTTATATTGTACTTATCAACATTCATATTATTATATATATTATATTTAAATATTATAATATTAATAATGTATTGTTAATTATGTTAAAAAATAATCAACAAAATTTTTGTAAATATTGTTTTTAACTTTTTAAAAACAATATTTCAACAATATTACAAAAAAAACAGATTGTGATTCAATGTATTATTATAAAAGTTAACAATTGTTAAGAGTAATATTATGAGTAATTATTTTAAAAATATATAGTAAAAATTTAAAATTTTTGGTTCATTTCATGACGTTAATTAGTGAATAACTATTTTTTGATAAAACATTTATTTTGTTACTGAATAAACAAATCAATTTTTTTTTAAATATTTAATAAATTTTTATCTGTTTATTTAACAAATAATGAACAGGATGTTAAGAAGAAGTTATAAGGTTGAAAGGGAAGAAAACAAAAGTATACATTTATTGTAAACTAAGTATAAAGAATTCAATTAATAATAATAAATAATTACTTAAAATGAAAAAACGGAATATTGCAATTGCTTGTGATCACGCGGGATTTTATATAAAAGAAAAATTAGTAGAATTCCTTATAAAAAATGACTATAAAATAAGAGATTATGGAACTAATTCGGAAGAAAGTGTAGATTATCCTGATTTTGGTCATCCAATGGTAAGAGCTGTGGAAAATAATGAGTATGATTATGGAATATCTATTTGTGGTAGTGGAAATGGAATAAATATGGTTGCTAATAAATACCCGGGAATAAGGTCGGCTCTATGCTGGAATATTGAAATAGCGGAACTTGCAAGATCTCATAATAACGCAAATATATGTGCTCTTCCCGGTAGGTTTATTAATCAGTCGCAAGCAATTGCTATAATAAAAGTATTTCTGAATACTAATTTTATTGGTGGAAGACACGAAAGAAGGATAAAAAAAATACCAATATTACCATAATACCGGAATATTGGAATATTAATAGTCGGCTTATTATTCTAAAAAATTCAGGGTTCAGGGTTATATAGATCCTTTATGCCCTGTACTTAACTCTATGCTTTATGCACTTTCGCGTAGTAAAAAGTTAGTAAACCAATAAACGAACCGGTAGCATTAGCTACAATATCCATTAAATCAGCACTTCGCATAATAAATACAAAATGCTGTAAAACCTCCATTAAAATTCCATATAGAAGAGAAATAGAAAAAGCAAACAGAAAATTACGAATTGTTAAAGTATTTTTTGACTTTCTTAAAGAACCAAACAGAATTAATATTACCAGCAGGAAATACAGAAAAAAATGAATAATTTTATCTACGAAAGGAATATTATTTATAAATGATTTTGAAATATCATCACCAGGAAGTGAACTCATAATGAGAATAAAAATTCCACATACAATAGCCGGTAAGAAAGATTTCATAAATATTTAATAAAAAATTAACAGAATAAATAAGTAATACAAAGCTAAAAAAACAAACAAAATAAAATATTAGCTGATAAATTCTTATATTTAGTAAATAATCAGCACATAAAGTGAACTAAAGTTTAGTAAGGAAGAACTAAGGTTCAGGACCGGTAATCAGTAACTCTTTAGAAAAATGTAAAACGCCTGCAGTATTTCACCGTTACAAAATGGAGATATAGCATTATGAAAAAGACAGCTACAGAAATGATAAAGTTGTTAAACCGGGAAAAAATAAAAACCTGGTTTGACCTGGGTTTGTTTTTGGATGAGTTAAAAGAAAATAATTCTGTTCCGGTGGCAGAATACAACAATAGTTATAAGGATTTTAGAAATGAATTGAAAGAAGGAGGAATTGGTTTTGTAACATTTGGTTATTCGATTGATGGTGTGACTATTGAAATTGAAAAATATGCAAAACTATACAGAAAAAATATACCCGGTATACCAATTCATTATATTGGAGGGGGGTTTAAGCGGGAAGTAAAAAAAATTATAGAGGCAGATACCCAAATATTTGTAATAAAAGAAGCAAAAAGTTTTGATAGCTGGCCATTGTACAAAGATTTTTTCTTTACTAAACTGGAAAGAGGAAGCAGGGAATATAACAATCTTATCCTGAAATTTTGGAAGGAAGTGCTTATAATTTCTGAAAAACTGGGAAAATATATAGAAGAAAACAAAATTAAATTAATGTATGTTGTTAATGTATGTTCAAACCCGGGAAACGTATCATTTGCATTAGCAAATGTACTGGTGTCGGAAATTATGGGAATCCCGGTAATTTGTAATAATCATGATTTTTATTGGGAAGGAGGTAATAGAGAAATTGATATCAAAGAAAAGGGTCTGGAAAAAGGACCAAGAGATTTTTTCTTCACAAACTCACATATTGGTGAATTTTTTAGCATTATTGAAATATTATTTCCCTGGGAATCAAGATCCTGGCTTTCCGTCAATATTAACCAAAGTCAAAGTGATCATCTTATCGAAATAAACGGACATAATCCGGCAAATATAGATTTGATAGGAACGGCAATTGATACGGAAGAATATAAAAACACCAGCAAGAGAATAAAGATCAATACATATTACCAGTTTGAAAAAATATTAAGCAGGTATCAAAATACACTGGTCGGTTATTCGGTTAAAGATGTTATTGAAAACAGACTGGTTATTAAAACTAATCCTAGGCCGATACTTATTGGAAACAAAACAAAAGCGAAAGTAAATTTTCTGGCTGAAAATATTATTTTTCTGCAACCTACACGAATTATAGCCAGGAAAAGGATTGAAATAGGATTTCGGTTGATCAGTAAAATGCTCGAGAATAGAGAAATAATTGAGAAATTCAGAGAAACGGAAAACCTTAAGCTAACTTTACTGGTAACCGGACCTATAGCAAATGGCCAGTTTAGCTATTTTAATAAAATATTATGGAAATTTTCAAAATTACTAAAATTAATTGATAAAGATCTTAAGGAGAAAATTCATCTGGCATTTTTATTTAGTGAACTGGACAAAGAAAAGTTTCAAAAACGTTTCAAAAATCCTGTAGGGATACCGGAATTATATAACATCGCATCACTTGTACTTCTGCCAAGCGAAACAGAAGGAAGGGGTTTGCCTATTATTGAAGCGG
>Ga0307991_1001493_pt1 | contig 16290 bp, 17 predicted proteins | sample EllFjometagen131_FD_203146 | JGI IMG/M metagenome (GOLD analysis project Ga0307991, IMG submission 203146) | Marine microbial communities from Ellis Fjord, Antarctic Ocean - #131 | ecosystem: Environmental > Aquatic > Marine > Unclassified | place: Southern Ocean | collected 2014-10-08
CAATTTATAAGGAAATAAAAGGTATAGATAATGAAATAATAATAGAAGGACATACAGATAATGTACCAATTAAGACAATCAAATATCCGAGTAATTGGGAATTGTCAACAAATAGAGCAATTAATGTATTGAAATATTTAATTGAGAAAGATAAAAATTTGAAAACAAGAATTTCAGCAGCTGGTTATGCAGAGATGAAACCTAGAGCTGGAAATGATAGTGTAGAAGGAAGAACAAAGAATAGAAGAGTGAATATAGTAATTTTAAAAAGTTTTGAAGAAAGAGTAGAAGAAGAGATAGCCAAAAAAATTTCAGAAGGAGGATAAAGTGGCTGAAGAAGAACAAAAAGAAAAAAAAAATATGCCTTTTATAACAAAAGCATTAGTAATAGCAATAATAGCAATAATGGTAGTAGTCTTCGCAGCAGGAATATCCTATTTTGTTGCAAGTAAAGCGATTAAAAATGTATCTTTAATGGAAAATAATAATAAAAAAGAAGAAAAAGAAGAAAAAAAGGAAGAAACAAAATTAGGAATTATTCATGAATTTGGAGATTTTACAGTAAATTTAAATGAAATGGATTCAAGGTATTTAGTTTGTGCTGTAAGATTAGAGATAGATATAACTGATGATGAAAAAGGGGAGTTAGGATTAGCTGAACTGACAACTCAGGAAGTTATACTGAAAGATAAGTTTTTAACTATTTTAAAAAGTAAAAGTATTCAGGATTTAAAAGAGGATACATCTTTGCTTAAATTAAGAGAAGAATTAGTAACGTCGTTTAATGAAATAATGGTGAAGGGAAAAATAAAAAATATTTATTTTGTAAAATGGTTGATACAATAAAATGTAATGCTAAATGTAGGTGGTGAAAAAAATGGCTGAAGTATTATCACAAGAAGAAATAGATTCCTTATTATCAGCAATCTCAACAGGAGAAATAGATATAGAGAAAGCTAAAAATATAGATGAAGAAAAAAAAGTAAAAACATATGATTTTAAAAGACCGGATAAATTATCAAAAGATCAATTAAGAACTTTACAAATGATTCACGAAACATTTGCAAGGCTAAATACAACAATGTTATCAGCACAGTTAAGAACAACGGTACAGATACAAGTGATATCTGTAGAACAAATAACATACGAAGAATTTACTAGATCAGTACCAGAATTTACAATAATGGGAATATTTGATACAGGAAGTTTAGAAGGAAATGCCATTTTGGAATTAAATCCAAGTATTGCATTTGCATTAATAGAAAGATTATTTGGAGGAATGGGAGAAAAATCAGATGTATCAAGAGAATTAACGGATATAGAATTGACAATAATAGAAAGAATTATGTTGAAGCAGTTAAATAATTTAAAAGAAGCTTGGGAAAATATAATTCAAGTTTCACCAAGAATAGAACAAATAGAATCAAATTCACAGTTTGTTCAGATAGTAGGACCTAATGAGATGGTAGCTTTAATAACATTTGAAGTTAAAATCGGAGATATGGAGGGAATGATGAACTTATGTCTTCCGTATCCAATGATAGAACCAATTGTACCTAAATTATCTGCTCAATATTGGTTTTCAAATGTCAAAAAAGAGGGAACTACAGAAAATTTACAAGCTTTAAGGGAGAGATTAAATAAAGTTAGTGTTCCTTTAATAGCTGAATTAGGAGAAACTGAAATAAAATTAAATGATTTATTAAATTTGAAAAAAGGGGATGTCATAAATATAAATCAGCCAATTGATGGAGTAATGAAAGTGAAAGTTGGAAATAAAGTTAAATTTAAAGGAATTCCAGGAAAAATAGGAAAAAAGATGGCGATTTCAATAAAGGAAATAACTAATGAAGAGGATGGTGATTAAAAATGGAAGGTGTATTATCGCAAGAGGAAATTGATGCATTATTAGGGGGCGGTTCTTCAGAGCCGGTAACAGAAGAATTATCTGAAGCTAATTTTGAATTAACAAATGAAGAAAGTGATGCAATAGGAGAAGTAGGTAATATTTCATTAGGATCATCATCAACAGCGTTATCTACATTATTAGGAAAAACAGTTTCAATAAACACTCCAAAAGTTGAAGCAATAACATTTGATAGTTTTAAAAATAAGATAACAGAAAGAGAAAAAGTTTTAGTTCAAATAGAATATACTAAAGGGTTTGATGGATTAAATGTGTTGCTAATTGATAAAAAAGATGCAAGTTTAATAGGAGATTTAATGATGGGCAATGACGGGACTAATCCTCCTGAGGAAGTTGATGAACTTTATTTAAGTGCAGTAGGGGAAGCTATGAATCAAATGATGGGAACAGCTTCAACTTCTTTGGCAGGCATGTTTGATAAAGAAATAGATATAACTGCTCCAAAGGTATCATTGAGTACAGTAGATGACTTAAATGAAAAAACAGATTTTTTTAAGAATAATCCATCATTTGTTTTAGTCGAATTTAATTTGGAAATAGAAGGATTAATCAATACAAGTATTTATCAAATAATGACTGAAAAGTTTGTTAAAAAGTTGACAAGAGAAATGTATGATATGAATTCGATGGAAGAACCAACACAAGAAGAAATTAAGCCACAACCACAAATGCAACAGCCACAACCACCACAAATGCAACAACCACCACAACAGCAACAACAAAATCAGTGGCAACAACCACAACAGCAACAACAAAATCAGTGGCAACAACCACAACAGCAATATAATCAACAACAAAATATGATGGGGATGGAAGGACAGCAACAATTTAATAATGTTAACGTTCAGCCTGCACAATTTTCATCATTTGAAACGTTATCTAATCAGACTATGCCTTCAAATATTGACATGATAATGGATATTCCATTACAGGTAACAGTCGAATTAGGAAGAGCTAAAATGAAAATAAAAGAAATACTTGACTTAGGCGGTGGTTCTATAGTAGAATTAGATAGATTAGCAGGAGAACCTGTTGATATTAGAGTAAATGGGAAAATGATAGCCAAAGGAGAAGTTGTTGTAATTGATGAAAGTTTTGGTGTTAGGATAACAGATATAATTAGCAAGATGGAAAGAATAAATAATGTACAGTAAAAATAAGGAGGGTTAAAATGGGGAAAAAAGTATTGATAGTTGATGATGCAGCTTTTATGAGAATGATGGTAAAAAATATTTTATCAAAAGCAGGATATGAAATTGTTGGAGAGGCAGAAAATGGAGCGGACGGAGTAGCTAAATATAAGGAATTGAATCCTGACTTAGTAACAATGGATATAACAATGCCTGAAAAAGATGGGATAACAGCGGTAAAAGAAATAATGGCGATTGATCCAGCAGCAAAAGTAGTTATGTGTAGTGCGATGGGACAACAAGCAATGGTTATTGATGCAATACAGGCAGGAGCTAAAGATTTTATTGTTAAGCCATTTCAACCAGACAGAGTAATAGAGGCAATTTCGAAAGTTTTAGGAGCGTAGATGGATAGGCTGTTTTTATTAGAATTAAGCCTATTCATTTTTCTATTAATTGTAGCTTTATTTATATTTTTGAAATTTAAAACAAACAAAAAGTTTTTTTTTGGTAAAAATGGAAACATAGAAGAAATAGAACGATTTTATTTTACACCCAAAAATTATATTTCAGTAGTTAAAATACAAAAAAAAATAATAATTTTAGGAATAACAGAAAATGCAATTTCAAAAATACAAGAAATAGATGATGAAGAAACTTATCTAGCTTTTATTAAAAAAAATGAACTAGCCAAAAAAGACATAAATTTTAGAGATTTTTTTGTATTTAATAAAGAAAAAAATACAGAAGTTGAAGGATTGAAAAGTAGATTGAAAAAAATGAGGCAAGAAAATGAGGAAAATTAGTTTTTTAGTATTTTTTATGTATTTGTCAATGGTTTCTTTTGCAAAAAATACAATATCGCTACCAAATATAAATATAGGGTTAGATCAGGCAGGAGAACCAGAAGCTTTAGTAACAAGTTTACAAATTTTATTAATTTTAACAATATTGACGTTGGCTCCATCAATTATAATGATGAGTACAGCATTTGTGAGGATTATTATAGTTTTGCATTTTATAAGACAGGCTATGGGATTACAACAAATGCCACCTAATCAAGTACTAGTAGGATTAGCTTTGTTTTTAACATTTTTTATAATGGAACCAACATTTAATGAAGTTTTAGATAATGGAATTAATCCGTATTTAAATAAAGAAATAAATAGGACAGAGATGATAAAGGCAGTTGAGCTTCCAATAAAAGATTTTATGTTAAAACAAACAAGGACAAAAGATTTAGAACTTTTTTTAAAAGCTTCTAAAACAAAAAAAATACCAAATTCAAGAGAGGACATGTCGATATGGATTGTTTTACCATCGTATCTTTTAAGTGAATTGACTCGAGGATTTGAAATAGGAATTATAATATTTATTCCATTTATAATAATAGATATGATAGTAGCAACGGTGCTAATGTCTTTGGGAATGATGATGTTGCCTCCAGTTATGATTTCTTTGCCATTTAAAGTATTATTGTTTGTAATGGTTGATGGTTGGGAACTATTGATAAACTCTTTAATAAAAAGTTTTAATTAGGTGATATGAATGACAGAAGAATTAGTAATGAGATTAGTATCAGGTGCATTATTGACAATTTTAAAAATAAGTTTACCAGTATTATTAGTAGCACTAATAGTAGGTTTAATGGTAGGGATTTTTCAAGCAACGACACAAATACAAGAAATGACTTTAAGTTTTATACCTAAAATTATTGCTGTTTTTTTAGTGATATATATATTAGGACATTGGATGGTAGTAACATTGGTAGAGTATACAGCAGGTTTGTTTAATTTGATAACAACATTAAAGTAGGAGTAAAGATGGAATTTATATATTCAGAAACGATATTTTATCTATTGACATTTCTTAGAATAAGTGGATTGTTTTTCTTTACTCCTTTTTTTAGCAGTAAAAGTATAGCAATGAAAATTAAACTTGGGCTTATATTTTTTATAGCGTTTATTATTTATCCAAATATACCTAAAGATATTTCAATAATTGAAAATATAACTTTTTTTAAGTTTACAGCATTGATAGTGAAAGAACTTTTTATTGGAGGGATTATAGGTTATTTTTTGATGTTGCTTTTTTCAATAGTTCAGACAGCATCTCAATTATACAGTATGGGTATGGGATTTGGGATGGTAAATGTATTAGATCCAATTTCTCAGATACAGTTACCAATTTTAGGGCAGTTTAATTATCTAATTTTGTTGAGTATTTTTTTAATTTCAGGAGTACATAGAAAAGTTTTAATGATTTTAATAAATAGTTTTTATAAATTTGAATTAGGAAAATTAAATTATAATTATAGTAATTTGGCACAAGAAATATTAGAAAATTTTGCATACTATTTTTTAATAGCAGTTAAGTTAGCATTACCGATTTTAGGGGTTCTTTTTTTAATAGACATAATATTAGGAATAATGGCCAAAATTGCACCACAAATGAATGTGTTTTTTATAGGAATGCCTTTAAAAATGCTGGTTGGGTTTTTATTTTTGATTGCTTTTACACCCTATATGTTAGAATTTTTTAAATTTTTGCTAAATGATGGATATGCTAGAGTTATTGAATTGCTTGGAAAAGTATTGATGTGAGGATGATATGGAGAAATTATTAGTATTTAAAATAAATTTGCAATTGTTTGCAGAAGGAGAAAAAACAGAAGACGCAACACCTCAAAAAAAACAAGAAGCTAGAAAAAAAGGACAAGTAGCAAAAAGTACAGATTTATCTCAAGTTTCAACGTTATTAGTTGGAATAATAGTATTAAGAATGTTGTTTAAATTTTATTATGAAGTATTGTATAGATACTTTACAGTTACGTTTATGGAATTAGATATGAAAAGTTTTTCAATTGAAAAATTAGATGAAATAGGGATAAAAGCATTAATAGTGATGATAACAGTAGTATCGCCAGTTTTATTATCGATATTAATAGCGGGTTTAATAACAAATTATATGCAAGTAGGATTTTTGTTTACTACAGAACCTCTAAAGCCAAGTTTTGAAAAGATTAATCCAATTAAAGGATTAAAAAATTTGATATCATTAAAAAAAATAGTTGAATTATTTAAATCAATAATAAAATTAGTGATTATAGGAGTATATGCGTATACAGTTATAAAAAGTAATATTGTTAAATTATTAAAAATTCCATACAAAGGATTTTTTGAAAGTTTTACAATGGTATTTATGGTAGCGTATAATATAGCTATTAAAATTACAATGTCTTTATTTATAGTAGCACTTTTAGATTATTTTTATCAAAAATGGGAATTTAATAAAAGTTTAAAAATGTCAAAACAAGAAATAAAAGAAGAATTCAAACAAACTGAGGGAGATCCTCAAATCAAATCAAAAATGAGAGCAATGCAAAGAGAATTGTTGAAAAAGAAAATGATACAAGATGTTCCAGATGCAACAGTAATTATAACAAATCCAACGCATTTATCAATAGCTTTAAAATATAAAGATGGAATGAGAGCTCCAATAATGATAGCAAAAGGAGCAGATCATTTGGCTATGAAAATAAGGGAAATAGCGAAGGAAAATAATATACCAATATTAGAAAACAAATTATTAGCAAGAGCTTTGTATAAATCATTAGAACCTGGAGACGAAGTGCCAGAAGAATATTATAAAGCAGTAGCAGAAGTATTACGTTATGTATTTAATCAAAAGAAATAAGGGGTAAATAGATGCCAAAAGAATCAAGTAAAATAAGTATAATTGTTCCAATTGGATTAGTTGGAATAGTTTTAATGTTTTTTATGACATTACCAACTTTTTTGTTGGATACTTTTCAAGCTTTAAATATTACAATAGGATTAACAATATTTTTATTATCGATGTATATAAAAGAAACGTTGGACTTTTCAATATTCCCAACTTTATTATTGGTTACTACATTATTTAGGTTAGCATTAAATGTTTCTTCAACAAAATTGATATTGTTGAATGGCTTAAGTTTTGATGGGAAATTAATAAAAGCATTTGGCAATTTTGTTGCTGGTGGAAATTATATAGTTGGAGTAATACTATTTTTAATTTTAGTAATTGTTCAGTTTTTAGTAATAATTAAAGGATCTGAAAGAGTAGCAGAGGTAGCAGCTAGATTTACATTGGATGCAATGCCTGGAAAACAAATGAGTATAGATGCAGATTATAATGCAGGATTAATAACAGAAACAGAAGCAAAAGAGAAAAGACAAAAGACACAGAGGGAAGCAGATTTTTACGGTGCAATGGATGGAGCTTCAAAATTTGTAAAAGGAGATGCAATTGCTGGGCTAATTATAACAGTAATAAATATTATAGGTGGCTTACTAATAGGAGTGTTAACAAGAGGAGAGCCACTAGCAGAAGCTGCAACAACATATACTATACTAACAATTGGAGATGGTTTGGCAGGTCAAATACCATCCTTGTTAATATCTCTAGCAACTGGTATGGTAGTAACTAGAACAACTTCAGAAGCAGATTTTGGAACAGATTTAATAGAACAGTTTTTACAAGAACCAGGGGTGCTTTATATTGTAGCAGGAACCCTTTTTATAATAGGATTGTTGCCAGGGATGCCAAAATTAGCATTTTTTACAATAGCAATTGGGTTAATTATTATGGCAACAACAATGAGGAAAAATGTTAAAAAATTAGAAGAAGAAAAAGAAACTGACTCTCAAGAAGAGGAAGTTTCACAAAGTACAAATAATGCAGAAGATGTAAAAGAATTATTAAAGGTAGATCAAATGGAATTAGAAATGGGTTATAGTTTAATTCCGCTTGTTGATGAAACACAAGGTGGTGATTTGTTAGAAAGAATAACAATGATTAGAAAACAAATTGCAACTGAATTGGGGATAATAATTCCTCCCATAAGAATACGAGATAATATGCAATTGAATCCCAATGAATACACATTAAAAATAAGGGGTTCTGAAATAACAAAAGGTGAATTAATGATAACTAATTTCTTGGCAATGAATCCTGGAGGAGTAGAAGAAGAAATATCAGGAATACCAACAATAGAACCAGCATTTGGATTGCCAGCAATTTGGATACCAGAAGAAAAAAGAGAAAAAGCAGAAATGTTAGGGTATACTGTAGTAGATCCGACTTCAGTTTTGGCAACGCATATAACAGAAACAATAAAGAAATATGCGCCAGAAATATTAGGAAGAGAATTAGTAAAAGAATTAATAGAGAATATAAAAGAAGATTATGCTGTAGTTGTAGAAGAAGTTTACCCTAAATCATTAGATTTAGGTGAAATACAGACTATTTTACAAAGTTTATTAAGTGAAAATGTTTCAATTAGAAATTTGCCTCTTATATTGGAAATACTGGCAGATGCGTCAAAGTTAACTAAAAATATAGAAATGTTAGTAGAATATGTAAGAAGTGGATTAGCAAGACAATTGTGTAATGAATTTAGAGATAGTGAAAAAAAATTAAGAGTTTTAACTCTTAATCCAACTATTGAAGAAGTATTAAAAGAAAACGTAGAAGAATCGAATTTAGGTAATTATATAAATTTACCACCTGAGTTGAATAATAAATTAATTTTATCAGTAAATGAAGAAGTAAAAAGAATTGCAGGAATTGGATTTCAGCCAATCATATTGGTTCCAACTGAGATAAGAAAGCCATTGAGAAGAATATTGGAAAGAGATTTAAAACATGTAGTAGTTTTATCTTATGGAGAAATTACGCCAGAGGTAGAATTGGAAGCAGTAGGGATGGTGAATGTTGAGTAATGGCAAAGGATAATATAAGAATTAAAGATATTAGAACTTATATAGAAGAAGACTATCCTCTTGCTTATTCAAAAGCAAGAAAGGAATTAGGTTCTGATCTTATATTAATAGAAAAAAAAGAAATAAAAATAGGGGGCTTTTTTGGATTATTTGCAAAAAAGAAGCTAAAGGTTACATTTGGAGTAGAACCCAAAATACAAAAGCCCAAAAAAATAAAAAATAAAGCAAATGATAATGAAGAAATTTTAAACTTTTTAAAAGGAATGGGATATTCTCAAAAAAAAGAGAAAAAAGAAGAGAAAAAAGAAGAAATGTTTAATCCAGGAATATATAAACCATATGCAAAAAGAGAAAAAGTAGATGAAAAAAAAGAAGAATTTTTAAAGGGGAATTTTAAAGAGATCAAAAAAGAATTGAATGAAGAAGAATTAAAAGAAAAAATAAAAAGAGAAATATCTGAAGAACTCAAAAAAGAAATGTTTCAAGAAGGATTAAAAGGCACAAATGAAATAGGAAATGAAGATGAATTTTGGTTAAAATTAAGAAAAGATGATATAGAAGGAAAAGAAATAATTGAAGATATAAAGGAATTTTTCAAGAAAAATAATTATACAAAAGAAAATAGATTAGAAGGAATAAAAATATATTTTGAGAATAATATAAAAATAAGAGAAAATTCAAAAAATAAAAAATTTATAATGTTAGTAGGTCCAACGGGAGTAGGAAAAACAACTTCGTGTGCAAAAATTGTAGCAAATAGATGGAATGAAGATGGTGACGTTGCTTTAGTCACAGCAGATACTTATAGATTAGAAGCAGTAAGTCAATTAAAAGCATATGCTAATATAATGAGAGTTGCTGTAGAAGTAATAAAAAAACCAGAAGAATTGAATATAGCAATAGAAAAATTTAAAAATAAAGATTTAATTGTTATGGATACAGCAGGAAGAAGTCCAAGTAACAAAGAACAAATGAGAGAATTGAAAGAGTATACAAAGACTAAAGGTGGAGAATTAGAAGTTATACTGGTATTAAGTGCAACATCAAAATTATCAGTTTTATATGAGACAATTGAGAAATTTCAAAGTATAGGTTTTTCAAGTATTATATTTACAAAATTAGATGAAACAAATAATATAGGTTCTCTTTTGACAATATCAAAAAAATATAATATATCAATTTCGTATATTACAGATGGACAAAAAGTACCTGAAGATATACGAGAAGCAAACAAAACAGAATTAAGTGAGTTGTTTATTAAGGGGTTACAATAATGGATCAAGCAGCTAAATTAAGAGAATTAGTGAAAAAAAGAGAAGATAGAGACAAAAAAGAAGAAAAAACAAATGAAGCGGAAATAATTGCAATAACCTCAGGAAAAGGGGGAGTAGGAAAAACTAGTTTAGCAGTAAATATGGCAGCACTTTTAGTTAAAAGAGGAAAAAAAGTTTTGATAATTGATGCAGATTTAGGGTTATCGAATGTAGAAATTATGTTAGGAGTAACGCCTTCATATACTATGAGAGATTTAATTAAAAATAACAAAAATATTGAAGAGATTATAATAAATGGACCATATAAAGTTGATTTTATTTCTGGAGGAAATGGGTTTTTAGAAATAACAGAATTGTCAGAAATAGAAAGAGAAGAAATATTTGTAAAATTAAAGAAATTAGATGAATTATATGATATAATAATAATAGACACAGGAGCTGGAATTTCGAGAAATGTAATTTCTTTTTTGGAAATAGCAGATAGTATATTGGTAGTAGCAACATCTGAACCAACTTCGTTAACAGATGCATATAGTATAATCAAAATTATAAACGAAAGAAATAATAATATAGAAACAGGTATAGTAATAAATAGAGTATTAAATATAGCAGAATACAAAAAAGCAGCAGATATAATAGTGAATACAAGTTCTCGATTTTTAAATAAAGAGATATTAAGAATGGGGTTTATTTATGAAGATAGAGTAGTGAGAGAAACAATTTACAAAAAAGCTCCTTTTGCTATATATTATCCAAATTCAAAAGCAACAAGTTGTATAGAATATATAATAGAAAAATTATTAAAAATAGATAAAAGTAAAAAAATAAAAGGAACTATATTAGATAAAATGAAGAGTTGGTTAAATCCAATAGGAAGGTGAAAAATATGATAAGTGTTTTAGTAGTGGATGATTCGATTTTTATGAGAAATATTATTTCAGATATGCTAGGAGAAGAAAAAGATATTGAAATTATTGGGACAGCAAGAAATGGGAAACAAGCAGTTGAGTTAAATGAAAAATTAAAACCAGATGTAATAACGTTAGATATAGAAATGCCAATAATGAATGGGTTAGAGGCATTAAAAAAAATAATGTCTAGAAATCCAACAAGAGTTATAATGTTGAGTAGCTTAACAGAAGAAGGAGCAAAAGAAACATTAGAAGCTCTAGAAAATGGAGCGTATGATTTTTTACAAAAACCTTCTGGTCAGATTTCGTTAGATATAAGAGTTTTAAAAGAGGAATTGCTAGAGAAAATAAGAGATTCCAAAAAAGCAAACATTAAGTTATTGAAAAAACAATCAATGGAAAAAACAAGAGTTAACTTGCATAAATTTATAAAAGAAAAAATAAAATCAGATAAAAAAATTCCACAAAATACGGGTAAGATTGTAGTAATTGGTATTTCTACAGGGGGGCCAAATGCTTTGCAAAGGATAATACCTAAAATTCCACAAAATATAGGAGTAGGGATATTAATAGTTCAACATATGCCACCTAAATTCACAAAATCGCTAGCAGATAGATTAGATTCACTTAGCAATATTGAAGTGAGAGAAGCTAAAGATGGAGATGAAATTAAAAATGGAGTTGCATTAATTGCACCTGGTAATTATCATATGACGGTAAAAAAACAAGGTAGTAAAAATATAGTGAAATTAAATCAAGATCCACCATACACAGGACATAGACCTTCAGCTAATATTATGTTTAAATCAGTAGTTGAATTATATAAAGAAAAGACAATTGGAGTAATTATGACAGGAATGGGCGGAGATGGAGCAGAATATTTGAAGGAAATAAAAGAACAGGGTGGAGAAACAATAGGTCAGAGTGAAAAAACATGTGTAATTTATGGAATGCCAAGAGTAGCGTATGAAATAGGTGGAGTTAATCACGTGATAGATTTGGAAGAAATTCCAAATGAAATAGAAAGATTATTAAAAAGTTAGGGGGAGATTAAATGGATACAATGCAATACATGTCAGTTTTTGTAGATGAATCGCGAGAACATTTGCAAAATTTGAACGAATCATTATTACTTTTGGAAAAAGAACCAGAAAATCTTAAAATAGTGGAAGAAATATTTAGATCAGCTCATACACTAAAAGGTATGGCAGCTACAATGGGATTTAATAGGACAACAGAATTAACACATAATTTAGAAAATATTTTAGATTTGATTAGAAATAAAAAAATGGCTGTTTCAACAGAAATAGTAGATTTGTTATTTGAATGTTTAGATATATTAAATTTACTTACAGATGAAATAATAGAAAATAATGGAAAAGAAGAATCAGAAATAGAATATTTGGTGGTACAACTAGAAAAAATGACAAAGCAAAAGGATTCAAAAAAAGTTCCCAAAAAAGAAAAAGTAAAAGATAAAAAACAATCAGGGGAAGAAAAACAAATTCAGAATTTAGATGTTGAATTTAATGAATATGAAAAACAAGTTTTAGAAGAAGCAAAATCGAAAAAAATGAATAATTTGATAGTTAATGTTACCTTAGATGAAAGTTGCTTATTGAAAGCAGCAAGAGTCTATATGGTTTTTAAAAGTTTAGAGGAATCGGGGGAAATAATAAAGTCATTACCAACAACAGAAGAATTAGAAGAAGAAAAATTTGATAGTTCTTTTATGATAGTCTTTGTAACGAAAGAAGAAAAAGAAAAGATTCAAAAAAATTTATTAAATATAAGTGAAATAGAAAAAGTAGAAATACAAGTAATAAATTTAGAGAAAAAAGAAGAAAAACAGGAATCAAATAAAAAGGAAAATAAAGACAAAAAAGAAGACAAAAGTAAAGTGAAAAACAAAGTAACTAAAACTACACATAAAGCAACAACAACAGTAAGAGTTGATACAGAAAAATTAGATTTATTAATGAATTTAGTGGCAGAATTAGTAATTAATAAAACCAGATTATCTCAATTAAGCATAGAACACAGTTTAGATGATTTGTCGGAAACATTAGCACATGTAGATAGAGTAACGGGAGATTTGCAAAGTGTTGTAACACAAGTAAGAATGGTGCCTATAGAGACAGTTTTTAATAGATTTCCAAGAATGATAAGAGATTTGTCTAAAAATTTAAATAAAGAAATTGATTTGATTGTAGAAGGAAAAGAAACAGAGTTAGATAGAACAGTAATAGACGAAATAGGAGATCCATTGGTTCATTTATTAAGAAATTCTATTGACCATGGAATAGGAACTCCAGAAGAAAGAAAAGCCTCTGGAAAGACTGAAAAAGGTAGGATATTGTTAAAGGCAGAACATGAAGGAAATAATGTAGTAATAACAATATCTGATAATGGAAAAGGAATAGATACAAAAGTAATTGGAGCAAAAGCGGTAGAAAAAGGGCTTGCAACACAAGAAGAAGTAGATGAAATGGAGAAGGAAGAAATATTAAAATTTATATTTAATTCAGGATTTTCAACAGCAGAGAAGATAACAAATGTATCAGGTCGTGGTGTTGGGATGGATGTAGTAAGAACAAAGATAGAATTGATAAATGGAAAAATAGAAATGGAAACAGAATTAGGCAAAGGAACGATTACAAAAGTCAAATTACCATTAACATTAGCAATAATTGAAGCATTATTAGTGGAATTGAAAGAAGAAACATATGCAATACCATTAGCAAATATAGTAGAAACAGTTGATGTGAAAAAAGAAGAAATAAAAGTAGTTCAGGGAGAAAAAGTTATACTTTTAAGAGGAGAAGTTGTACCAGTAGTTAATTTAGGAAATGCTTTAGATGTACCAGAATATGAACAAAAATTACAAAAAGATAGCTATACTTTAGTTATAGTGAAGACAGGTAGTAAAAAATTAGGATTGACAGTAGATCATTTAATAGGACAACAAGAAATAGTTATAAAGCCATTAGGGAAATTATTTGTTGGTATAAAAGGAATAACAGGAGCAACTGTGTTAGGAAATGGAGAAGTTGCTTTGATATTAGATGTACTGACTCTTATATAAAAAGGGGTGAAAAAATGGAAAAAACAGAAGAAACTAAAGAAATGATAAAAATAATAGGATTTATATTAAATGAAGAAGAGTATGCTTTGAAAATAGAAAATGTAAAAGAGATAATAAAGATAATTAAAATGACTAGAGTTCCAAGGACTGAAAAATATATTGTTGGAGTAATAAATTTAAGAGGGGTTGTAATTCCAATAATTGATTTGAATAAAAAATTTGATGTAGAAGTAGAGAAAAAAAATTCTCAGAGAATTATAATTGTAGATTTAGATTCAACTATGATAGGTTTAATAGTAGATGAAGTATCAGAAGTTTTGGAAATGTCAAGTGATCAAATTTTCATTAATCCTACAATAAAATCAACTATCAAAAAAGAATATGTTAGTGGAGTTTGTAAATTAGGCGAAGAAAGATTATTAACATTATTAAATATTAAAAAAATATTAGAATTGAAAAGTTAGGAGGGGAAAATGTCAGTAAAAATCGAAGAATTAAATAATATAGAATTGGATGCGTTAAGAGAAGTAGGAAATATAGGAGCCGGTAATGCAGCAACAGCATTGTCTCAAGTTTTAAATAAGAGAATAGATATGTCGGTACCAAGAGCAAAAGTATTAGAATTAAGTAAAGTGCCTGAAATTTTAGGAGGAGCTGAAAAACTAGTTGTAGGAGTTTACTTGAAGATATATGGAGATATACAAGGAAGTATTATGTTTTTATTACCAACGGAAAGTGCGGAAGAATTAATAGAAACTCTACTGGGAGAATCAGAACCAGAAGGTTTAGCAGGAGAAATTTCTCAATCAGCAATAATGGAAGTGGGAAATATATTAAGTAGTTCATATTTAAATGCGTTAAGTGAATTTGCTAATTTAACAGTAGTTCCTTCTACTCCAGCTTTAGCATATGATATGGCAGGAGCATTATTTAGTACAATTTTAATAGAATTAAGTGAAGTTAGTGATTATGCACTTTTAATTGAAACTGAGTTTACAAGTGATGGTAGAGAAATAGATGGAAGCTTTTTTATGTTGCCAGATGTAGATTCATTACATATTTTATTAAAATCAATAGGGGTGTCTTAAATGAATGCCTCGATAAAAATAGGGATAGCAGATTATAAAGTTTCAAAATCACCAGATAGATTGGTAACTTTAGGATTGGGATCTTGTGTAGGAATTACAATGTATGATCAAATAAATAAAATAGGTGGTTTAGCTCATATAATGCTTCCTAAAAATAATAATCCAGAAAAGCGTTCTCCAAAGTTTGCAGATGATGCAATAGAAGATATGTTAGGTGAGCTTTTAAAAATGGGAGTTAGAACTAGAAATATTCAAACAAAAATTATTGGTGGAGCTCAAATGTTTTCTTTTGCAGGAGCAAATAATAAAAAAAGTGTAGGACATAGAAATGTTGTAGCAGTAAAACAAATATTGGAAGAATTAAAATTTAGAATAAAAGCAGAAGATACAGGAGGAACATTTGGAAGGACGATTGAATTGAACCTTGAGAATGGGGAACTAAGGGTAAAAACAATTGGGCATGGAGAAAAAATAATATAAAATAATAGCAAAAATGATAGTAGATTTTATTAAGTTAAGAAAAGAGAGGAATAACTTTTTCATATTATAAATCAGATGTTTTGATAAGTTGGTAGTTCACATTTTATTAGATAAGTTGAAAAAAGAAAGTTATTTTTATTTGATTTGCTAATAATGTTAATTATATCTTTTTTGCCATTATTATTTTTTGTAAAAAGTTATTTATCGGAGGTAAAAATGATAACTAAAGAATTATGGATAGAATATAAAAAAACTGGAAATTTAAAATTAAGAGAAAAAATAATACTTCAATATATTCCATTAGTTAAATATGCTGTTGGGAAAATCATAATCAAACTTCCTAATAATATAGAATATGATGATTTAGTAGAGCATGGAATAATAGGACTGCTAGATGCAATAGAAAAATTTGATGTAAGTAAAGAAATAAAATTTAAAACATATGCATTAACAAGAGTTAGAGGTTCAATATACGATGAATTGAGAGCTCAAGATTGGTTATCAAGATCAATAAGGAAAGTAGCAAAAGAAATAAAAATTGCATATATGGAGTTAGAAAATAAAAATGACACTATAGCTACTCAAGAAGAAGTAGCAAAACATTTAGGAATAACAGTTAAAAAAATAAAT
>Ga0307991_1001497_pt1 | contig 16279 bp, 21 predicted proteins | sample EllFjometagen131_FD_203146 | JGI IMG/M metagenome (GOLD analysis project Ga0307991, IMG submission 203146) | Marine microbial communities from Ellis Fjord, Antarctic Ocean - #131 | ecosystem: Environmental > Aquatic > Marine > Unclassified | place: Southern Ocean | collected 2014-10-08
CGATCAGCAAAATATACCAGCTTAATCGCCTTCATCTTATTGATGATGCCGCCCTCCTTTTCAGCAAAGAAGTTAAGCGCTTGAGTTGCTTTGCGATGGTCGAAGTCTAGATGGATACACATAGTACTTACAAGCCTAGTTTAGCTTGTTGTTTCTGTCAAGATAAAAGAAAATAGGGGTCAGGTCTTGCAATGCCATCTTTTATCGAATCAGAATTGAGGGACACGATCCTCAATTACTGGAAAACCCATCTAGAAAATAGGGGACAGACCACGTTTTTTTTCGAGAAGCAGGAAACAAGCGGCAAGAAATGCTGATCAACTAATCAGTAACATCCTGGAAATTGCCGGAGAAAAAACGTGGTCTGTCCCCTATTTTCCTACCAGACAGGAGATGAAATCTCCATTTCAAAAGGGTCAGGCATTTGGCGCGGTCGATTTTGCCGCTGGCTTTTTTGGGTAGGTCACGCAGGAATGTGATCGTTGAAGAGAAGGGGAGTAGCCGCAGATGGATATGGTCCTGATAGGGAATACCTATGATCGGTTGTACTTTATCCGAAAAAACGTTCGTATTGATCATGGTTACCAATCCAGAACCAAGTCACCGTTTCTCTGTCGAGTACGCCCAAAGCTCTGTACCCAAAAGAGACACGGGCAGACCATATGTTTTCCCGTTTGTTGATGCATTTGAAACGCAATGATGGATGGAATGGGTTCTTTATCCAAAGGTTAAAAGCCTTTTTTACTTGAGCCTTGGTATTGGAATTAAGCTTATAATACCTATCCCAGAATGACGGTAGTGTTGCTGAATTCATAGCATGTCGAGATCAAGGGGGTTCTGTTTTCCTTCAGCAATTGATTTTCGTGCTTGCCGGGCGGCAGTGACCAATTTGCTTTGGGATTTTAAAAAGGATTCATTCCACTGCATCTCTTCCCGGAGGTCTTCAATATAATCACGTAGGTGTTCGAGAGCTCTCTCCTGGATTCCTTCTGGCAGCGTTTCTAACATCTTCATCATTGTTGCAGTTGTTGTAGATGTCATGTTTATTCTCCTTACGTTCCAACAGCCGGTAGTAGCCAACGGGGGGTAGCTTTTGGAATTGTGGGTGTTCCCACAATTGTCCGGTAAATTGATCTGTGTTTTCCACATTTTCACAATTAATATAACCTATTGCAATTAAGAAGTAAATACTCAGTAAAAAAGATGGGGTCAGAAGAATTATGGGTACACGATCCTCAATTATTGGAAAAGCATCAATAATTGAGGTCATGTCCCCACAATTCCTAAATTATTGAAAAACCCATCAATAATTGAGGTCATGTCCCCACAATTCACAGGAAGTCCATCAATAATTGAGGTCATGTCCCCACAATTCACAGGAAGTCCATCAATAATTGAGGTCATGTCCCCACAATTCAAAGCAATATTCTTGGTTTTGGCCACAGACGCACACAGACAAAGACAGACAGGAGATGAAATCCCTATTTCAAAAGGGTCAGGCATTTGTCGCGGTCGATTTTGCCGCTGGATTCGAGGAAGTGATGGATGAGAGTTGGGGAATTCATGGGGTTTTATGATCACCAGAGAGAGAATGAAAAGATAATAATGGCCACAGACAGACAGAAAAACACAGACGATTGAAACAGTTTACAGGATGAAACGCTTTATGACTGCTTTTGGATGGGTGAAATTTATTAAAAGACCCAGGTTGTGATTGGATGCTTTCGGCTTTGAGTCCCCGGGAGTGTAATTCTATTAACAGTGCGTTTTCATAAACTTTTTCCAGGAAACCGGCACCAAGCTTTTTATTAACTTCATAGACGGCACCATTTATCTGGCAGGTCAATTCATTGATATCCATGGCAATCTTTTTTAACGAAAAATACACCTATCAGCTCCAGGACCCTGGTGGAATCGATGATGCCGCCGTCCAGGAAGGATGGATCGCATAAACAGATAACAAGAGTATATAGCCTTGTTTCCCATTTTCGCTTTTCTGCCAAGTTTTCTGAAGGAAAAAAGGGGAGCAGATTAAGGATTAGGCGCAGGGCGGCCCGGAATTGCCGAATGCCGTCCTTTATGGTGTCCAATGTAGGGAAAGTTTTCTATTTGATTTTATGCAATCACGTAGATATAAATTGATTAAGTTTTGATATGGTACACCTGTTTCCTCAGCTAAATTTTTAAAATATTCTATAATATCAACACCCATACGTATGGTCACCTGTTTTTTTAAATTTTTAGCATGGGGGTTTCTCCTCCCTGCCATTTTATCAAAATCATATTCTTTTCTCATGATAACCTCCTGAAATAAACAATTTGCTCCTTTTTAGTTGCTTTTCTTACTGAGATAATTCGAATTTCAGAATCATCTTTGCGGTAGCAGTGGCATACAACTAAAACTTTTAGGCTTTGATTTAAACCTAAAAGAATGAATCTCTCTTCATTAATAGAATGGTCAGGATCATCAAATTCAATAGCATTTTCATCAAAAAATACAGTTTGAGCATCTTCAAATGAAATGCCATGTTTGTGTTGGTTTGATATATTCTTATCATCATCCCAAGTGAAGATGAAGTTATTCATAATTACAAAGTAAGTATATTATAATTATTTGTCAAGCTGAATTATGGGTACACGATCCTCAATTATTGGAAAAGCATCAATAATTGAGGTCATGTCCCCACAATTCAAAGCAATATTCTTGGTTTTGGCCACAGACGAACACAGACAAAGACAGACAGGAGATGAAATCCCTATTTCAAAAGGGTCAGGCATTTGTCGCGGTCGATTTTACCGCTGGCTTTTTTGGGCAGGGTACGCAGGAATTTGATTGTTGCAGGAAGTTTGTGTTTGGGAAGTATGGCGGCGCATCGGTGCATTAAGTCTTCCGCGCTGACATCGCCAGCAGCCGGGACGACCAGGGCTGCGAGGCGGTTGCCCAGCAGGGGGTCGGGGATGCCGAGGACCGTGGCTTCAGTAAGTTGTCCGTCAGCCAGCCATTGAGCTCCGAAATCACCAAAATCAGGGTGCCGACCGCGTGGTCTGGAACGGATCTGTGCGGGGGGTGCCGGGTAACCGGCATTCCTACCGCGATCCGGTTTTTTTACCAGGACACAGAGAAAAGAAGCAAAAAATAGAGAAGCAAAAGAAAAACGGAAAAGGGATTTTATTAGCCACAGACAGACCCAGACGGACACGGACACGCGGAAAATAGGGGATAGATTTTTCTAGTCAGGTGGACTGGGATTTGTGCGATGTTTTATCGTGATGTGCAGCATAGAGATCTAAAAGCCTGCGGATGATGCCGGCCGGGATGGTTTACAAGGGGATGAGGATTAGTTGGTAGAACCGCTGAAAATGTCATCATACTTTCGTTCAATTACTTGCACTTCCGCATCGGTCAGGTGCTTGAACTCTTTTTCCCTTGATCGTTTCGACAGCCGACCATTATTTTGACTGAGAAAACTGATAAGAAGATCAACCAGTCTGTCGGGCATGTCGATATAGTTTTTGATGAAGTTGTCAAGAAGGTCGTATTTTTTCAGATATTCAACTTCTTCAGGAACTGTTTTATTGATGGTTTCCGCGACACATTCGTAGAAAAATTCAGCCTGCGTGGTTGCGTCGAAATAACGATACAGATCAATGGTTTCATTCAAAACTTCAACATTGTTTTTGTCGGTTGGCCGCCATTCAATCAGATCAAGTCTTGGTTTCGAGTAATGTTCCAAGGTTTTTCGATAGTCCTCAAGACGTTCCAGAATGACAGCGGAAACGGGGAAAACCAATCCTTTGGCAATAAAGCCTTTTTCCGCCAAAATATGATGAAAAAGGTAGCGATGTATCCGGCCGTTGCCATCTTCAAACGGGTGGATAAACACAAAACCAAAGGCAATGACTGCCGCCATGAGAACCGCGTCGAAATTACTTTCGCCAAGGAGCCTGTAGGTTTCAATAAGACCGGAGAGCAGGCTATCCAGATCTTCGGCGCGTGCGGAAATATGATCGGGAATTGGCATTCCCGTTGATCGATCATGTTCGCCAACAAAGCCGCCGGCCGTGCGGAATCCGGGTTTGGTAAAACGATTGTCAGTAATTACATTTGCTTGCAGATAGGCCAACTCTGCAGCAGTGAGCGTTCGCTGTCCGGCTTCACCGATTATTTTTCCCCAGCGTTCAATCCGGTTATGGGGTGGAGCTTCTCCCTCAATGGTGTAAGATGCTTTGGAGTCTTTCAGGAGCAGAAACGCCGCTGCTCGGTGCAAAAGATCGGCATGGATTTTTCTAATGTGATCCATGGCCGTCTGCGACAACCTCATGGCAATGAAACGCTCAAGATGTGCTGTTTTTCTAATGAGCGGACAGAACGTGCGGGTGCCCGGTAAATTGTTGCGGACGCGGTGCCGGCGGGAATCACGCGGTTTTCCCTGATACTGCAAAGCATCATTGACCAGGGGAACAAAATTTCCTTTTGTCGCGTCTTGTATGTCAAGCTGTTCTTCCCGCAGCCATTCCCACAAAAACCAAAGCCTTCGACTGTAAGCTCCAGTTGGTTGCGAGCGAACAAAGCCGGCAATGGCGCTTGGCTCAATGACGTCAAATAACGCTTTCAGGACAGCCAAATCGATGCCTTCATACTTCAAGGCAAATGTCAGATGGCCATGCAGGCTGTCATCCGGTTTGTGGCGCGGCGTAAAAATGCGCCATCGCCCTTTATCATATTTTTTATGTTTAGTGCCGATAGCGCAGAGATAGGCAGGCAGGGGAACCGGCAGATCATGGGCCGCAATAAGAGCGGCATACCCGGCCGGGTTAGTCCCTTCTCCCAGTGGTGGAAATCCGCGAAAAACAGTTGGGGGGCGTGATTTTTGATTATATCCAGACATGTTCGTGAATTCCAATTTCAGTAGCTCATGCATCATGCCATGAAAAACGATTATTGTCCATGAATATTGTTTATATTTTTTGATTTTTATGAATAGTGGTTAGGAAAAAAAGGGTCACACCTATTTTTTACCACAGAGACTCAGAGGGCACAGAGGAAAAGATAAAAAGACAGGGGAAAAGAATAGATATCAGCCACGGATGCACACGGACGAACACGGACAAAAGACGTTGTCGGTGATGAACCGCAAGGGACATTGGGATTAAAGCTCCCGGTAATAGTTTTCATGGGTGCCGATCATGATCAGTTCTAATCCATCAGTGACCATTCTATATGATAGCAGGTATAACGCAGCTTTTATTTTGAATTTATGAATAAAAACCCCCTTCAGGTCTCCTTTTTTTTGAGTGCCAATTGAGGGATTCCGGATGATTTTTCTTATTTCGTTATCAAGTTTGGTTTTTTCCTGTTTGTTGTATCTTTTGACTTTTTTCTCGAATGATCGTGATTGGTAAATTTTCATTTGTGCTAACCAAACTGATATTCAGTTTTTTCCCCCTGGTTCAACTCTTCGATGCCAATAAATATTTCTTTTATCAAGTCATATGTTAAATCAGGGTTTTCTTCCGCGCATTTGCCGATTCTGGCCCAGTGCTCAATTTGACCAGCCAGTGATCTGTGGTCAATTTTGCTGAATTTCCCGGCATCACTGGCCAAGTCATCAGAAATACGAACCGCTCTTGGCATTTCATTCCCTCCAGATTCTAATAGATTATTTATATTTCAAAATATATCATATTATTGCAAAATGCAACATAGAAAAAATTGGGAATTTGGGGACGTTGTTAAGTTATTGAGTTACTATTTTGCCAGGGGTAGGATAAAGGCTAAAGGAAAAAGGATAAAAGAAAAATAGGGGACAGACCACGGTTTTTATTTTTTACCAGACTCAGAGGGCACAGAGGAAAAGAAGTAGAAGAAAAAAGATGTCAGCCATAGACATACACGGACGGACACGGACAAGTGTGGATGGTGGGGGATTGCGGACGTGATTCCGGAAAAGTCTTGACTATTTCGGAATCATGGTCTAAAAGGTACGAAATTACGAAACCGGGTGATGTGGTGATTGAGATGGAGAGGGAACGATATCTGGCAGGTTATATTGCCGAGGATTTAGAGAAAAAGATTGTTCTGTTGACCGGCCCGCGGCAGTCCGGGAAAACGACGTTAGTAAAAATGTTGTGCAGTGACTATAATTACTTTAATTTTGATAATCCGGAACATCGGCTGAGCCTCATTGAAAGATCATGGGACAGGTCCAGAGAGCTGATTATTTTTGATGAACTTCATAAACTTAAAAACTGGAAGTCATGGCTGAAAGGTGTGTATGACACCGAAGGCATTCCTCCCGGGATTATTGTCACCGGTAGCGCTAAGCTGGATACGTGCAGAAAAGTCGGTGACTCACTGGCTGGGCGTTTTTTCCAGTTTCGGCTGCATCCTTTTGATCTGAAAGAAATTAAAAATGTACATGGGCTTGACAACACGGCAGACGCTTTGGATCGTCTGCTTGAGGTCGGGGGCTTTCCTGAGCCTTACCTTGAAGGAAACAGCCGTTTTTATAATCGCTGGAAACGATCTCACCTTGATATTATTTTGCGACAGGATATGATTGAACTGGAAAATATCCAGCATCTTACTTCGATTGAAACCCTTATTCAGCTGCTGCGTCAAAGGGTCGGCAGTCCGGTTTCGTACAGTTCCTTGTCCCGGGATCTTCAATGTTCTGATAAAACAGTGAAAAGATGGCTGGAAATACTTGAAGATATGTACGTTGTTTTCAGTGTCAGACCATTTCACCGAAATATCGCCCGTTCTATCCTCAAGGCTCCGAAATATTATTTTTATGATACCGGGCAGGTGTTGGGAGATGCCGGGGTGAAACTGGAAAACCTGACCGCCTGTGCCTTGCTGAAGGAAATCCATTTTCTTGAGGATTGCCACGGTGAGCAGGCGCGGCTTCATTATCTCAAGACCAAAAATAACCGGGAGATTGATTTTTTTATCACCAGGAATGAAGTTCCGTTGCTGCTGGTTGAAGTGAAGTGGACGGATGGCAGTCTCAGCAGGAATTTTTCGATTTTTGACAAATATGTTCCCGGTGTCAAAAAAGTGCAGATTGTTAAAGAGCTTAACCGGGAGAAAACGTACCCGGATGGAACCGAGATACGGTCAGCATCCAACTGGCTGGCTGGCTTTTCCCTGAGGTAAAGGGGTCAGGTCTTGCAATGCCACATTTCCCCCAGCCCCTTTTTCCTTTCTTGACAATATTTGGTTCACTATTATCTTTGTTAAATAGAACCTTGATAATTATCATATGGCAGAATGGGTGAAAATATGACAAGCGTACAGTATGTGACGGATGAAAGCGGTACTCCTGTAGCCGTGCAGATTTCCATTCAGGATTGGAAATTGATCAAGGCTGAACTGGAGCCTTATGATGGGGAAACAGAAATGGCTGAATTGTTGGCTGATTCAGAGTTCTTAGATTCCATAACGAAAGGTCGGGAGCAGGTAAAACGGAGATTAGGTAAGCCCTTGTCAGAGGTTTCTGTTTGATGGCAGGTTTTTATCATTCAGGAAGCAGAAGAAATGCTTCTTGCAGTTAGTGATCGTCGTGTAAGGAAATTGCTCTACTCCAGGGTAATGAAACTAAAGAATTATCCTGGGGAATTGTGGGTACACGATCCTCAATTATTGGAAAAGCATCAATAATTGAGGTCATGTCCCCACAATTCATGGAAACCCATCAATAATTAAGGGCAAAGTCTCCATAATTCGTGGAAAACATCAATGTGAAAAAACGGGAGAAAGAAGGCCAAGTTCGTTTTTCTCAATGGTAGTCTTCTTCGCGTTGGTGTCGTACCGCAAAAATTGTGACCGTCTCCTGGTTCTCAATTTCGAATAATACCACATATCCACTCTGACCAAAAGAGATGAGAAACTCCCTTAAAAAAGGATTGTCAGATAGTACTTTACGACAAGCAAAAGGAAATTCTTTAAGAAACTCCATTCACAAGGGAAGTGGTAGCTGAAAAATATTTACACCCGTATGTAAATAAAACTTGATAATATTTACATGCTGATGTAAATTGCTTTTGTAGAAACTACGGGGGAGCCATGAAAAAGACAAGGCTGGTAAAGGAACTTAAAGCCAAAGGCGCCAAACTTTTCCGGCAAGGTGGTCGCCATGAGTTTTGGGAGAGTAAAAACGGTTACCGCTTCCCGATTCCGAGACACACTGAAATAGATGAAAACTTAGCCCGAGAAATTCTTAAACAGGCCGACAAATAGAGCTCCCCCTTATCTGTTTCTTGGATTTGTTTATGGAGGCAATTATGACAACCTACTTTGCAATTTTTACCCAACTTGAAAACGGCGATTGGGGTGCCCGTTTTCCCGATGCACCGTCAATCAATACCAGCGGGAAAGATCTCGATGAGGCCCTTTTGATGGCGATGGATGCTTTGAGCGGCCTGATGGTGATAGGCCGCAAAGGCCGGGAATATAACGCTCCCCGGCCTTTTGACGAGATCAGAGAGGAGGCCGGTGCCGAAGATCTGGTCTTCCCGGTACTCCCGAATGAGAAGATTATGGAAGTGTACAAGCCGAAAAAGCGGATCAATGTAATGGTGCCGGTCGATCTTCTGGAAAAAATCGGCGAAAAGGTAAAAAACACCGCCGGTCTCGACCGCTCAAAGTTTATTTGTCAGGCCACTGAAAAATATCTGAACGAGTAGAAATTCTTAGGGTAGTTGCATATTCCGGTCCAAGTCGGCCACCGATTCGGTCAGGTGAAGGGGTCAGGTCTTGCAATGCCATCTTTTATCGAATCAGAATTGAGGGTACACGATCCTCAATTATTGGAAAAGCATCAATAATTAAGGTCATGTCCGTATGCCGTAACAGCTGTTATTCTAGCAGGTTAAAGTCCTGTAGGGGGAAGTTGTCCGTACACCTCCTTAGTACCGGGAAGCAGCGTTTGGGTAACCAAGGGTTGTAAGTTTCTTATGGGCAAAGATGCAGGCCGTAACGCAAGTGAACCTATATGTAGCCTCGTCAACTTAAAATGGAGATGCCGACCTTCTGGACATTAAGGGAAGGCCGTTGTGTTTGGGATAAGAGAACGGAAGCCTCTCAAACGATCTCTCGGGGTAGCAGGGATGGCATGTATCGGAAGAAGAGCAGTGCAGTGCGGGAGATCCAATATGGTGGTGACACAGGGTCGCCAACTGGTGGATATAAGGCTAGCCGAAAATTCACTGGCCTGTATTGGAAGTCGGAGGGGCTCATAGTACCGTTTGAGGCCATGGGACAACATAACCTAGGCCGAGGAAAGGAGCCCTACTTTGTTCAAGCAACCAAAGAGCGGAGGATCAAGGAGATTGCAAATGCTATTAACTCCTGAAAAGATCAGGACGCTACAGAGGAAGCTTTATTGTAAGGCCAAGCAGGAAGCGGGTTTCCGCTTCTACTCCTTGTATGATAAGGTGTACCGGGCAGACATTCTGAGTCATGCCTATAACCTTGTCCGGGCAAATCAAGGCGCACCGGGAGTTGATGGTGTAAGCTTTGAATCTATCAAGAGAGGAGAGGGGGAGGCAAAATTTCTGCGAAGGTTGGAAAATGAATTGAGGGATAAACAATATCGGTGTCAGCCGGTACGCCGGGTATGGATTCCAAAGCCTGATGGCAATAGAAGACCACTCGGCATTCCTACAATTCGAGATCGGGTCGTCCAAATGGCGGTAAAGCTGGTGATTGAACCGATTTTTGAGGCCGATTTCTGTGATAGCTCATATGGCTTTCGTTCGAAACGGTCAGCCCATGATGCAGCTGATGCTATAAGCAAAGCCTTGTTGACAGGACATCGTCAAGTTATCGATGCTGATTTGTCCAAGTACTTTGATACCATTCCCCATGCCAAACTCATGTGTGTGGTGGCCGAGCGAATTAATGACAAGGCAATCCTTGCGTTGATAAAGCAGTGGCTCAAAGCACCAGTGATAGAGGAGGAGGGTGGAAAGCGTCGGACGATCGGCGGCGGTAAGAACAATCGCCTTGGAACACCACAAGGTGGCGTGATTTCACCACTTCTGGCTAACCTATATCTTCATCTTCTTGATAGGATGTGGGAAAGTCGGGATTTGGCGCGTCAATATGGCGCTCGAATAGTGAGATATGCTGACGACCTGGTGATACTCTGCAAAACCAGAGTCGATGTCCCTATGCAGGTGTTAAAGATGGTTCTTGATAAATGCGACCTTCAACTTAATGAGAAGAAGACCTCCATTGTTGATGCCCACCGAGAGGGTTTTGATTTTCTTGGTTTCCATTTTCAAGTGCGTCAAAATCCCCGGAGTGGAAAGTATTATCCGCATATTGAGCCATCCAAACGCTCTATTAACCGTATCACCGCTAACGTGAAAGAACTTACCGATCGTCGAAGAACTCCCGTACCACTGTCCTTGTTAGTCAAGGAGGTCAATCAAGTGGTACGTGGATGGTCTGCTTACTTTCATTATGGAAACAGTACGAAAGTACTGGGCCGGGTCAAGTGGTTTACAGAGGAACGTGTACGCAAACATTTAAGAGCACGATATAAGGTACGTACCCGAGCTAAAGGATATAACCGGTTTTCGACGGATCTTCTCTACCGTCAACTTGGCCTGTACAAAATACCAACCAACGCGAAATGGAAGAAAGCGCATGCCTTACAGTGAAGAACATCGGAAAGCCGTGTACGGGAAAACTGTACGCACGGTTTGATGAGGGAGGACAGGTGAATCCGGTCATGCTATGGCTATTGAGGCACCGCCAGATGAAAAGGGCGGAAACAGATAGGCCGGGGCTAAAGCTGGGCAAGCCTGTTCTCTACTCTACCCACAATTCGCCGTAATGATGGATGGAATGGATTTTCTGTGAATTGCTGCATCCAAGGCTGATGCGGCCCATTGGTTGATACTTTTTCCGCTGGCTTCAGCAGCTGCTGCCACTGCCGCATGAACCTCGGCAGGAACTCTCAGCATGAGGTTGCCGGAATATGGCTTGTTTGCCTCTGTGTCAATGAAGGTGAGACACCTACCCCTTTTTAAGAATAAACAACCCGAAGATGACCATGCTCTCTGGTTTTTGGTTTGTGCTTCACAACGATTTCAACATCCTGGTCAAGGGCAACCATAAAGAGCATGGATCGAACCGGAAATTATAATTGTCGTTGAGCAGGGGATTAGAGCTGGAAAAATATCATCCCTTATGTTATCTCAGTTTGGGGCTGTTTCGGCATGGCTCTCGCTCATTCTCGCCGGCCGTCCATGGCTGGCTCCGAGGCGTCCGCCGCAAATCACCACGATGGTGGTTCGTTCGGCGCCCAAACCCGCTGTGAGCCAAGCCCGGACAGCCACTGAAACACGTTATGATTTTCTTGTTTTTTATGACAGGTTTTCGGGAGTGCTGAAGGATAAAGGATAAAGGCGAAAATGGGGAGCGTATTGAGGATAGTACGGCCCGTAGAATTAGGATGTTTTTATGGAAAAGGATCATCTGGAAATTTTGCTTGAAGATATGAATGGCAAGTTTGATCTGCTTCTCGAGGGACACCAGGGATTGCGCAATGAAATTACCCGTACTCGGGAAGAGCTGTGTGAAAAGATTGACCTGAACACGGCCAGGATCGAATTTGTGAAAGAGGAGTTGATCTCGGCGAAAGAAGAATTGGGTGCCCGTATTGACTCTGTAGAGAATAATCTGGGCGAGCGCATTGATTCCGTAGAGAATAACCTGAATGCCCGTATTGACTCTGTAGAGAAGAATCTGGGCGAGCGCATTGATTCCGTAGAGAATAACCTGAATGAGCGCATTGACTCCGTAGAGAATAACCTGGGCGAGCGCATTGACTCCGTAGAGAAGAATCTGGGCGAGAAGGTTGACCAGAATACTATCAGGATCGAGGCGCTGGACGACAAGATCGACGCCGTGGCAACCGATCTCAAGGCTCACCGTGCCGATACCGAAGCGCACCACGGCATCTATCGGGTTCAGGAGTTGAAGAAAGATTAAATTGTTTTCCCGGGTGCCGTAAGCAGTACGCATCCCGGCGCTCTGTCTGATTAAATTCAAGCGTTTCAGGGTGGGGAAGTTGTTGCTTTATTGTTTTAAGGATGGAGATAGGAGGATGAAGGCTAAAGGGATTAAAAGGCTTAAGGATTGTCTTTGATGTGATTTAACATTTTCACGACAGCTTCTGTAGGTGATAATTGGGCCGGGGAGGAAAACAGGGGACAGAGTACGATTTATTCAAAAACCGTGGTCTGCCCCTATTTTTATTATTGAATTTATTCAACCGTAATAATATCGATGTTTGTTGCCAGTAACTTAGGGCCAATGCCTTTCACTTTCATGATGTCTTCCGGTTTTTGAAACGGCCCATGAGTTTTCCGGTATTCGACAATCCGCTTGGCATAAACGGGGCCTATTCCTTTTAGCTCGGTAAGCTGTTCGGCAGTGGCCGTATTAATGTTTATCTTCTCAGAACCAGCTCCCAGGCTGATCCCCACGGATGAAAAGATGAAAATGACGACACAAAACAAGATAATGGATCGAGATACTGAACGTTTCATGATTGCCTCTTTTTTGACGTTAAAATAAACGTATTTATAGAATGAAATTATTTTATGTTCATATGTCGCCTGCCTCGTTACGGTAGCGCCGGGAATTCAGGATGTCAAGGAAAGAGTTTAGAAGAATAATAGGGGTCAGATCGTTCGCAGTAACAAGCAGAGCCGATCGAGGTTGTCTATGCGTAAGATAAAAGAGATCTTACGATTAAAAAATAGCACCGCTTTCCTGCCAGCCGGTGATCTGGATGTCGTTATGCCGGTAACTTTCATCGCCGCCATAGATGAGGGTTGGAGAGGTGGCGGTGTCCCCGGCCAGGGCGAGCCATTTTTTCAGGCCGGCAGTTGAATCTCTGGTCAGCGTTTTGCCGGATTTGATTTCCAAAGGCATCAGCTTGCCGTGTCGTTCAGCAATGACATCCACTTTATTGCCGTTGCTGTCCCCCCAGAAAAAGAGGTCTGCCCGTTCACCCTGGTTGAAGCGGGATTTTATCAATTCTCCAATGATCAACGTTTCAAAAAGATTGCCCCGCAAGGGGTGGGTCATTATTTGTTCTGTTGTTCTGATGCCAAGCAGCCATGAGGCCAGCCCCACGTCATAAAAATAGAGTTTGGGCATTTTGATCAGGCGTTTATTGAAATTCGCGTGGTGTGGGCGAAGCAGAAAGGTGATGTAGCTTGCTTCCAGCACGGATAGCCATGCTTTGGCGGTGTTATGGGTGATGCCGCATTCCGTTGCCAGGGAGGAGTAGTTCAATAACTGTCCCGTTCTGGAATTGAGGGTACACGATCCTCAATTATTGGAAAACCCATCAATAATTGTGGGCAAAGTCTCCATGATTCGTGGAAAACATCAATATGAAAAAACGGGAAAAAGAAGGCCAGGTTCGTTTTTCTCAATGGTAGTCTTCTTCGCGTTGGTGTCGAACCGCAAGAATCGTGACCGTCTCCTGGTTCTCAATTTCGAACAATACCACATATCCACTCTGGCCAAAAGAGATGAGAAACTCCCTTAAAAAAGGATTGTCAGATAGTACTTTACGACAAGCAAAAGGAAATTCTTTAAGAAACTCCATGCCCTTGCCAACAGCTTCTCTCGCTCTCCGAGCTGCTTGCAGATCATGAGTCAGAAGAAATTCGTATAACCGGATTAAATCCTCTTTAGCTGCCTTGGTGTAGCGAACTCGATAACCCATTAGCTTTCAGCACGGGCAAGCATATCGTCTAATTCCCGCAAGACATCCTCTGCTTCATAGTATTCACCAGTCCTTCGGGCTTTATCTTGTGAGGCCAATCCGCGAGCGATAAACTCTTGTTGTGCCCGGCGTCGATTAATATTAATCTGCAGGGATTGTGCCACAAAGCCGGACAGATTTTCGTTGTTGCGTAAAACACTCTCTGCGGCATGTCGCAACTCAGGCTCGACACGAATCGATGGAATTGTTGATGTTTTCATCTGAACCTCCTAGCATTACGTTTGCGATACAATATATCAAGCCATGCCGATGAAGTCAAAGCAAAAAAGGGTCAGGTCTTGCAATGCCACATTTTATCGAATCAGAATTGAGGGTACACGATCCTCAATTATTGGAAAACCCATCAATAATTCAGGTCATGTCCCCACAATTCGAGAAAAGAAGCAGAAAAGAAAGAGATTTTTATCAGCCACAGACGTACTGAAACGTTTGGGAGGATTGTCGATGGACTTATATTGTTGGCAATATTCGTACTTGACCAACATGGTCTAAATAGCTATACTTAGTCATAATTTACTGCGAATAGGAGTGTCATTATGATTATCAATGTATCCAAAGCAAAAGCCAACCTTTCTAAACTTGTAGATATGGCTTATCACGGCGAAAAGGTGATTATTTCAAAGAATAATTTGCCCCTGGTTGAGTTGGTGGCACATAAACCTAAGGCAAAGCGAAAACTTGGCTTGCTTGCCGGACAAATAAAAATACCTGATAATTTTATGGATGAAGATGAGGAGATAAATGCAATGTTTTATGGTGATCATTCGTGAAAATTTTAGTCGATACCCATATTTTCTTATGGATGTTGTCTTATCCTGAGAAGCTCAATGAGAAAAGGTGTTATGATCTTCAATCTCCAGCAAATGAAGTCTTTTTGAGTGCCATGAGCATTGCCGAGCTTATGATTAAACGTTCAATTGGCAAAATTAATATTGAGTTTGATCCATTGGAAATGGTTCAGGAAATGGGACTTGAAATACTTGATTTTTCGGGAACTGATGCCATTGCTTTAGGAAAATTGCCACTTTACCATAGAGATCCTTTCGACCGGATGTTAATTGCACAGTCCTTGGTCAACCAGTTTTTCCTGATGTCAGATGATTCCAAGTTTTTGCAATATGATTGTAAAATCATCTGACTCGGCAAAAAGGGGACAGATTTATTTTTTCCATTTTACCTGTATGCGAATTATGGGTACACGATCCTCAATTATTGGAAAAGCATCAATAATTGAGGTCATGTCCCCACAATTCGCCGTAATGATGGATGGAATGGGTTTTCTGCCCCGAGTTGGTGTGCCTTTTTAAGAATAAACAACCCGATGATGACCATGCTCTCTGGCTTTTGGTTTGTGCTTCACAACGATTTCAACATCCTGGTCAAGGTCAACCATAAAGAGCATGGATCGAGCCGGAAATTATAATTGTCGTTGAGCAGGGGATTAGTGCTGGAAAAATATCATCCCTTATGTTGTCTCAATTTGGGGCTGTTTCGGCATGGCTCTCGCTCATTCTCGCCGGCCGTCCATGGCCGGCTCCGAGGCGTCCGCCGCGAATCACCACGATGGTGGTTCGTTCGGCGCCTAAACCCGCTGTGAGCCAAGCCCGGACAGCCACCGAAACACGTTATGATTTTTTTGTTTTTTATGACAGGATTTCAGGAGTAAGGAGAAAGGTTAAAGGATAAAGGCGAAAGGAAAGAAAAAAAGGATAAAGGCGAAAATGGGGAGCGTATTGAGGATAGTACGGCCCGTAGAATGAGGATGTTTTTATGGAAAAGGATCATCTGGAAATTTTGCTTGAAGATATGAATGGCAAGTTTGATCTGCTTCTCGAGGGACACCAGGAATTGCGCAATGAAATTACCCGTACTCGGGAAGAGCTGTGTGAAAAGATTGACCTGAACACGGTCAGGATCGAATTTGTGAAAGAGGAGTTGATCTCGGCGAAAGAAGAATTGGGTGCCCGTATTGATTCTGTAGAGAATAACCTGGGTGCCCGTATTGACTCTGTAGAGAATAACCTGAATGAGCGTATTGATTCCGTAGAGAAGAATCTGGGCGAGCGCATTGACTCCGTGGAGAATAACCTGAATGAGCGTATTGATTCCGTAGAGAAGAATCTGGGCGAGAAGGTTGACCAGAATACCATTAGGATCGAGGCGCTGGACGACAAGTTCGACGCCGTGGCAACCGATCTCAAGGCTCACCGTGCCGATACCGAAGCGCACCACGGTATCTATCGGGTTCAGGAGTTGAAGAAAGATTAAATTGTTTCCCGGGTGCCCTAAACAGTACGCATCCCGGCGCTCTGTCTGATTAAATTCAAGCGTTTCAGGGTGGGGAAGTTGTTGCTTTATTGTTGAATTTATTCAACCGTAATAATATCGATGTTTGTTGCCAGTAACTTAGGGCCAATGCCTTTCACTTTCATGATGTCTTCCGGTTTTTGAAACGGCCC